>Ga0126342_10008111_pt1 | contig 18788 bp, 29 predicted proteins | sample Cyp1metagenome_FD_92528 | JGI IMG/M metagenome (GOLD analysis project Ga0126342, IMG submission 92528) | Coral microbial communities from Lord Howe Island, Old Settlement Bay, Australia - Cyphastrea 1 metagenome | ecosystem: Host-associated > Invertebrates > Cnidaria > Coral ...
CATGATGTCGCATTATTAAGCTGTAGGTTGGCAACCTGCAGCCCCACCCTACCTGAATGAACCCCCATAAGTGCCATGATGTCGCATTGATAGCTGTAGGTTGGCAACCCACAGCCCCACCCTACCTGAATGAACCCCCATAAGTGCCATGATGTCGCATCGTCAAGCTGTCGGTTGGCAACCGCCACAGCACACCTGCGTGCTGCGGTGGCTATGCCCCTTTTCTGTACCGGAGTGGTTGCTCTGCTCGGGCGTTTCTGGGTGGCCAGTTGTCCACAAGCTGCCGCAGCATCCTGAGGCATGGGGTGAGCCTTCTGGGTTGCAACTGAACCCTGACTGAGCCCGGGAATTATGCAGTAAAACGCCATCCCAAAAGCAATTTTGGGAAAAAAATAAGACATAGTAAAATATAGTAATTGGGTAAGGGTGTGGAATTATACAATTTGCAAGCTTCGTTTTGACCTTTATTGGAAATCACCAGCATGCACATTGGTTGCAGCACCTGTGGCCATGGAATGCCGGGCACAACCAGAAACTCTTCACCAAGAAAAACGGAAGTTTATCTCACCAGTATTTCCCGATCGTTTTCCAGGGCAGCCTCCCCGCGCGGATGACGAACATAAACGCAGAGTGCAGGCCTCAGGTACCGTAGACAGATGGAGTCATAGAGCTGCGGCAATGATTTTACCATTACACAAACGGCTATATTTGTGTGTGTGTGTGTAGAGCGAGAGATTTGATCTCATCCAAACATATATATATATACATATATAGTATATATCATATATACATTGATGTTTCCTGGGATTCAAACATTTCCAACACTTCAACTTCCCATCAAATCATCATTTCTCACCAATTGACGTCTGGAATCCCCCACGGGGCCCCAGCAACTTGGACCACACCGCTTCCTTGAATGCCATCACAGCCTCCGGCGATGGTCGATGGAATCCTGGCGGGCCAACTGGATGCCCCAAGGGCACTTGAAACCGCTAACGACGGGAACCAGGAGACTTAATGAAACTTAGAAGATCGAACGATATTTGAAACAACAAATCAAGAAATCGGAGGTGCCAACTTCAATCAGCAAGTTTGTGGACTGCGCACCGTTGATGACTTGGCACGGCTACACCATGCTACACCCAAAGTCCAGGAACAAAAACGTTGGCATTTGGCATGCCAAAATTCCTCTCTTTCGTACAAGGTTAATCTCTCTCTCTCTCTTCATCGAGTACCTTGACATTTCTTGCCTCTAGGTGAATTGGTGGGTCCCAAAATTGGTCTCTATAACCTCCTTTCATGTCCTTTCTAGGTGATATCAGCAGCAGGGCACATGCCTTCAATGCCCGTGTCATTGTAAGGGATCAAATCAAGGATCAGTTTCACCTCGACAGCCAACAGAATCTGATGTTGGAACGCGCTCCATGATCCACTACTTCAATCACAGCCCCTGTGAAAAATATCCGAGCAATGTCGAAATCCTGGGTCAATTATTAGAGACATTGCTTGATATTGCTTGGTTTTGGATCATTTTGCATTATTAATCATTATAAATTAATATAAATTAATCATTTTGTAATATCTTCTATCTATTTCTATCTGACAACTCGCTCTGAAGCCAAGTCACCCCGAGCTGCGTCAAGGGTTCCAGGAAACTCGCCAGCGCCTCGGCATCCGTCACGCGGTCGTTGATGCCTCGTAGCAGCACCACTGCCACCTCAAACCGCGACAGGTGCCTTGTTGGTTGAAAATGATGAAGAATGGTTAAAAAACTTAGGTTTTGGGGGTGAAACCATGTTCGTCGTCAAGGGATTTCCCATGGGGATTTGTCTTGCCTTTGCTGCTTGCTTTGCAAAACCCATTCTCACGGCCTACAGTTCATCTCCAAACGATCTCAGCAAATCATCTCTCTCCCTCCATCTCCCAACCAAATCCTTAAGGAAAGGTTAAGATCGATACAAAAAATCGGAAACAAATGCCAGCTACCAACTACTATGTACCCAAATTTAGCGGTGGAAACACTGTGTTACTCCCACTTTAAGTTTTCAACATGGCAACATCGCCGAAATGTCCATCAACAGTCAGGTTGCAAAGCTGGGTTACCAATTATCAAGTTTTCTTTGAAACCAACCCCCACAACAAAAAAGTAACGTAAGGACCTCCATTTTCCTCCAGAATTTCCAGCATTTTTCCAGCCAGGGCCTCCCCGGTCCCAGCGTTCAGTCCCCGGTGCCATCAGCCGCCGGCCGCGCTTCTCGCGCGCCGCCAGCACCTCGCCAAAGGCCTCGCGCAGCTCGACGACCGAAAAGCGGGCGGAGGGCACCAACTGCCGCCGAAGCCTGGGAAAAGATGACAAGCGGATGACATACAAATGACATACAGATGACATACAGATGACATACAGATGACATACAGATGACATGGTCTGAAAAAATGGGAAAGCATGGAAAAAGCATGGAAAATATGGAACGACATACTGATGACATACTTAGTATACTTCTTTGGTTGAAAATTCTTGCCACAGTTCTATACACTAGTGATGATTTGTCGGGCAAATGTGTATTTGTCATAATTTGGCCAGCAAAACCTTGAGGGCCAATGGTCAGTTCCTCGAATACACCTCCATCGGATCCCGGCAACACATCATCCACGCAATGCAAGGACCACGCGAGCTGGCAGCCTCAGTTCATGATCTCAGGCGACATGCTCAATGGAGTCGGCTGATGGGAAAATTCTGAAGTGTCCAAATTTCTGAACTTAATGACATTTGTTGGGATTGTGATCAGTAGATATCAGTCGGAACCTCGTAGACTCATAGCGGTCATAAGCGGCATAACCTTATTGAAACACGGCGAATTTCTGAAAACCACCTCTGCCACAGATCGGATTTCGTCGAGGAACGCTGCAGCCGATGCAGCATCCGCACCTGCGCCGGTGAAGGTGCCACGGTGGATAGAACTACCTGGTGCTGCACAGCAAATGGTGCACAACCGCAACACATGGCACACATGGCACACAGCACAACCTATCAGCTGAAAAGATCAGAAATTGGTTCGCTGTTCGATCAGGTTCATGGTTCATCATGGTTCATCATGGTTCATGGTTCATGGCTGTCAAGATTTGCGCCTTCTTGCTGCTCATGGCCTGAGGCACCGGGTGAAAAAGGCCGACTGCGAAACGCCAGAACTACTTGGGTGCAGCGACAAAAGGCGGAAGATGTGGGAAAGCGCGGAAAATTGCTTTCAAACCATCAATATCTCATCAATATATCATCAATAATCAATATCATCAATGATGACGTGAAACAAAATCAATTTAGAACTCGAGTGAACTGACCAAACATAGTGGTGACATCCAGCCAAGAAACGAAACGCATGGGATCCGTCAAAGCCTCCACCACTGGCATAACAGCTGGGAAGTTTGCCAAGGGCTCACCCATGCCCATCAGCACCACGTTGCTTGGCCTGGTGTCAACATGTGACCAGGCATGCGTTTCATGTTTCATATTTGCTTAAGATTTTATCTTCTTACAATACCATCCACCACCACTGAAACACCACTACTCACCAGCACAGAAAAATGCCTAACAAGCTTGAGTTTGAAGGGCCAGCATGAAGTGCACCAGCCTGGGCAAACCCATCTCTTCAGCCAAGCGAATGCCTTGCACCACCTGCATTGCAGGGTATGGTCACCTCACTGATGGGGTTGCATGTCACCATGGGTCATAGAAGCGCCTGTGCCAAGATCTCGTCCGGATGTAGATTCCGCAGGATGCCCATGGTGGCGGTCTTGCAAAAACGGCAGCCCTGTGAACAACCCACCTGGTGTCACAAGCTGATGGGTCAACTATGGAAAGATGTTGTTAAAAAATGATGAAAGTTTAGGTTTAGGTGGGAGCACTTTAGTTGAGTTCAATTCAACTGGGTTTCAACCCAATTCATTGACATCTCAGAAATTGTTCGTGCAACGAATTGGGCGACAAGTTGCCCTTGAACGACTTCGAACTGCAATCCGAAGTGGTTTAAGGTTGTCAACTCCTGAATACTAGGCGTGCTGGTCATTCTGACCCTCCACCTTCCACCATTCAATTTCGATCCATTCCTATCCCAATGGGTTCATCCTTTGTCTTGAACGTTCTTGATCTGTGGAATTTGACCTATCACTACCCTTTCATCCCTTCGTTGAACAAAATGGCCTGGGAGCTGACACAAATTGTAGTGGAACTCGCTTTCCTTCCATCCCGTCGCTCCCGGCGCTCCCTCTGTGCTTCTACCTGGACAACTGCAATGATGTCGGAATGGACGCCGAATGGATCAATTGTGGGGATGAGTTTGAAAGGCGTGACTGGTCCACAGGTTTGTTCCTGCAATGCCTAAAACCCCGCTCGCGTTTTTCAGCCCCAGTCAAACGAAGGATGGTGCCAAGGAACTTGCGGCACAAGGACCGCTTCCACTGAAAGACCATCCTTGCGGAGATGCCCCCAGGCACCAACAAAAAACCAACAATCTGTAGAAAAAACCCAGTTGTGCCACTTATGCCAATCAAGACAAATCAAAGCATCAATGATGACAATAACAGTGTACTACCTGCAGCTGTCCTGAAGTTGGAGGAGAAACTTGGTTGTCCCACGCTCAGGCCCCAATTCTTCGCGTACAGCTACCTGATCCCAGGTGCCAGCTGCTATGCAACCACAACCCGCCGATCTCACAAACTTGGAACCCAAGACTGGTAAGAATGAAAAATGATGAAAATTCAATTCATCGTCCAACATCTTCCAACATCTTCCAACGACAACAACCACATCTGTACTATTTTTTGGGAATTCTCAGTATGGGAAAGTCAGCCTCCATGGCACGCCCAGTGCCAGTCACCGCCATCACTGCACTCCCTGCAGCAGTTCCGGTCACAGACACCACAGCCTGCCCCGACAGCACACTGGAATCTTGTGGATCCGTTCATCTTGGAGTCTCCAAAAGCGGTGGTGTTGAATACCGCTGTCATTTCAGGGAAGGAATTCATAAACAAGACCAAGTAAAAACTCTCATCCTTCACTGTAGACTGAAGCTTGCCGGGGCCGTATTGTACATACGCATGCCTGTATACAGTTTGTGGCTACACCATTTGTCAAAGTGCGGAGCAGCGGCAGTGCGTTGGTTTGACTTTGCTATCTGAGCCAATGGTAAAGAAGGCAGATGCACATGTTATGCATCCAAGTCTGCACATGTTGACACTTCTCTGTTTGTGTGTGTCATCCTTGCATGGGCGTTTCACTGGAAATGTTTAACACCTCACCTCAAAATCATGGTGAAAAAGTTTTGAGGCATGATTTTGAATTTCTTAATCCTCAGTCCAGGGCATTCCAACACCGCTCCTACAGCCAGCTGGGTTCTGGTGGATGAACCATTGCTCAACAAAAGTTCCCCAGTTTTGAAGATACATGCCCCGGACGTTCACTACGTGTCCACCACGCTGGATAGTCCCAGCACACGCCGGGCTGTCCTGGGTAAAGACTGGACAGATGGATCTTCAAGTATTCCTTGGAGGCCACTGCATCGAACAAAGCTACTTCCTGCATTTGCAGGGCTCTTTGCCCCTCAGTCACCGGCAGGTGCTTCAGAATCTCGTCCATGTCGTTCCAGTCCGCGTCTTGCAAAGGCAGCATGGGTGGCTCGTGGTGAGCCAAGAAGCGACTCCAGGTATTCGCGAGTTGCTGACTCTGACCCGGCATCTCTTGGACCAACCTTCACCGAGCCACCAGCTGCAATGTTTCCAGCGCCACCACCAGGCATAGGACTTGTCCCGGGCGTAGGCCTCATCATTGGTGTAGTCCCGGGTCCGTCTCCATCTTGTCCATGCGCCATCGCTGCTGAGACAGCCGCCACTGGTGCTAGAGCTCCTTCGTCCACCTCCATTGATTCTTCTTCCGCTTCCTCTCCGTCTGCGAATCCGTGCCGAAGTCGTCGACGCCTGTCCAGCTTCACGAAGCGTGCCATGCCACCATCAACCTCGCGGACGTATTCTTCGCCGGACTCGGCGTCATCCACGGAGCAAAGCACCCTGAATTGTCTCAATTCGTGCCCCTCAGGATCCCAATCATCCACGAATTCAATCTCCCTCTTGTGGAAACCGATTTGCTCGCTCGCCCACTCCACCACTTGCTTCAATTGGATCTTGTAGATGGCATTCTTGACAAAGTAGCCAGCCACCATTCCCACCAGGAAGAACAGGAGGGCATACCCAAGCATGAAGTACTGCGACGGAATCTCCAGGAAGAGCTCGATGTACCCAAAGTTCTTGACCAGGATGCTGTAGTTCAGCTCATCCACACGAGCTCCACTTGCCACAGGTTGCAGAGCTAGCAAGGTCATGGCTTTGACCAAAGGTTTCGAGATCTGGTTCGGGAACTCGTGCATGCCATTGGCCAAAGTGCTCAGAACAACTTGTCGAACTGTTTTCATGCTTTGGCCCATGCACTTCTTCTGCATGTAGATTCAAATGTTGAACTCACCCTCACCTGCAGGGACATATCCCTTGCTCGCTTTGTCATACTCCACCACGCCAATCAGGTACATGAGGAAGGATCGGCTGGCCTTGGTGGGCTTCTTGGTGCTGATGTCAGCCACATTGAGGACTGTGGCCACTCCATCCATCTCCAAATCTCCAGATTTCACCTTGCTTTGAAGCCAAAGGTACTTGGCATCGATGTGCTTCATCCTGCCCACGCCTTGCCGTTGTGCAAAAAGCTCGGCAGCTTGAAGAATTTGAAACGATCCTAGCCACCACCTCCTTCCTGGTCAGGAAGTTCCGAAGGCGAGCCACGTAGAGGGACTCAGGACCATGAAGTCACCAACCTGTTGTCCACAAAGATCAGGGCTGATGACACTGAGTGTCGTTGCCTTGCTGGGGCTGATTTGTCTCCAACCCAATCAGCATCCGTGAATGCTTCCACCAGCTCCTTCTCGTGCCCCATGGAACTTGAGCCACCTCGAGCTTCATCCAGCTTGCTGTAACCAGGAACTCGGTAAGGAAGTAGGACACCAGGATGAGGTACAGAATCAGGTGCTTGACACCCATTTCAGCTGACACCGGTGGCTTGGCCATGAATTCAGCATGTTGAAAATCCACCCGAACTTGGCTCAGGTACAAGAGCGTACCCATTGCTGATCTGAGCTTGTACTTCCTCGTCCAGCTCTTTGGAGTCATAGACCTCGCCACTGATGTCTGGTGTTGTCTTCGGCTTCCTGTTTACCAAGCCATAGAGTTTCACAACCTCTTCAGCATACTTCTCACGGGGGCTGATCACAATCCGCGCCTTGGTGAAGAAATGTCTCTTCTTGAGGAAGCGAATGGGCTCTTGCTCATCGTGATCTGGAGGGGGTAGAACATCACCACCTTCCTCAGCTCTTCAATGAGCCACATCAGTTCACCTCGAATTCTCCACAAAGCACCAGATCGGCAGCAGGGGCTATTCTCAAAGTCGAATTCTTGGAGATGATCACAAAGGAAATCGAAGAACCGAGCTGCTGCATTTCTCTGGCCGGGTAGGCACCGATTCCAAGACCAATATTTGGAATGGCCATCATCACTCCACCAAGATGGCTTCTCCACCAAGATCCGCTCCCTCTGAGGGACCAACAAGAAGGCATCCTTGATGTCAATGAAGCTGAGGCACCGACGGAAGCAACAGCGCATCAGGAGCACCAATCTTGCTCCAATGCCAAACACAAGGGCAAAGGTCGATGCAGATCCTTTGTCAGAACCATTGAACTCTCTTGCCACGAACCTGCACCTTCTCCTCCAGCGCTGTTCTCTGAACCTCCAATCCATCACACTGCGCGCAGAAAGAACCGCTCCTTCCTCCAAGTCTTCAGCTGTTGGCTCTTGGAGGACATTCATCTCAAAGAGTCGAGTGATCTCATCATAGCCAGCTGCTTCTGCTTCATCCAAAGAAGCCAGTTCAGCCGCAGTCACCTGTGGAGGTTTTCCTTCATCAGCTGGAGTACCACCATCTTCTCCTAGGTTGATCACCATGTCACCTGGTTCGATGTAGTAAGCCACATCATCTTCCCAAACTTCATCATCGATTTCTCCAACATCCAAAACTTTCTGGATAGTGCCAGCAAAAAGGGGAGGATACAGATTGCTCCCACTGGCTGATCATGGGCTGCCTTGAGGACTTGTCCTTGGAACCTTTTGTGCTCAGCACTTGCAATGTCATCCACCAAAGCTTCAGCACCTTGTCCTTCTTCTTGATCTCTATGTCGAGCAGCTTTGCTGGGTGGAAAATTTCTGGCGCTGCTTCTCGTTTTCCAACTCCAAAGTCAGCCAAATCCAAGTCAGACTGGGCTTGGCGGGCGAGTGCGTGCATATTCCCGAACATCTCGAGCATCCACATCATACTCCAGTTCGTCCTCTGGAACCGTGGGGTGTTTCTCCACAACTGGCCTGGGTGTAGTTGGAGCACAAAAGTTCAAGTGCTTCAGGTTGGCTCTGCGGGATGAGGCCTGCTTGTAAGGCTTCTCCTTGACCATACAGTGCAGCTAGCTCATACTGATCCAGTAGTGAATCAAACTGCAGCAGGTTCTCCAGCATCGACCTCTGTTGCGAGAAGCTGGGATGCTGCATGATTGCCTGGCCAATTGCTAGGGCCCGTGGTCGTGCCCAAGGGGCATACAGCCGCTTCAGCCTATGCCAAACAGCAAACCCATTGCTAACACCGCAGTGTCTGCTTCACAGGGTCATCAAGGTTGCCTCAACACTTTGGCTCCATCTCCAAACCAAGAACCACCTTTGCCTCCACCACCACCAAAGCTCTGCAGCATAGTGTTGGGCTGCAGTTGTGGCAGCAGAGGATAGATCCATGGTACGTCCCAAGAGGTCTGTTGCCTGTTGGGCATCCATTGCAGCAGTCTGGGCATACATCGTGAGGAAGATGAAGCCCTTCAGCTTGAGGTAGCCATTCCAGTGCCTTCCAAAGTGCCATTCCAGCGCGTCGATTTCCTGTGGGGACATCCATGTAGGCCCAAGTGGCTCCATCTTTTGATCTTTGATCTTCTCTTTCTGCTCTCAATCATCACGTGGAACTCCTTCAGAAGGATGAAGAGGAAGACCATGAAGAGAGATCCCATCACAGTAGGCCATCCAAGCCAGCATGTCATATACACAGACCGTATTGTGCAGGTAAAAGTCCAAGTACATGCTAAAAGGCTGCCAATAGTTCTCCTCAAAGACTCATGCAATGATTGCCAAGGGCTCTCCAGCGCTAAGGCTCCAATCCTCAGCAATTCCTGAGGGTTCCAAATCCTTCTTGATATACTTGTCCATGTCATAGGGGCACCAACCCACCTTGATTCACAGCATTTTTGCTGTCCAAGAGCATCCTTTGGCATCACAGATGTCCTCCTTGAAGTCCGTGTAGGCCACCAAAGCCTCAGCAAAGGCTTCGTCATCATCAGCGCAGCCAAACTGGTCGTAGGTCTCGTCCAGGATATAGACCATCCATAGTTCTAACCAATAGTGCGCCATTGGGCTCATCTGGTCTATGATGGGGCGCCTTCTCCACCTGTCCATTGGCCACTGCCACCATTTCGAATTGATGGTGGTCTAGCCAGTCTCCATCACTAGGCTGTTGCACCGTGAGCGCCACCACCAACGCCAGGGTGATCCATCTTCTGGCCCTTACGGGCTCCGCGGCCATGTCAAAGTTTTGGCTCTGCTATCTGAGCCAATGGTAAAGAAGGCAGATGCGCATGTTATGCATCCAAGTCTGCACATGTTGACACTTCTCCGTTTGTGTGTGTGTGTGTCATCCTTGCATGGGCGTTTCGCTGGGCCTTTTTTCACACCTCACCTCAAAATCATCCATAAGTTGCTCACTGGGGTTGTAACCAACGCATATCCACCGGGCAACTCAAGGCCACCTCGGGCCGCAGGGCCGCATGGAAGGCATCACTGGGAAAGGCCCGTAGCCTGGGAACGATGAGTAAGGCATCAGCATCAATCCTGGTACTGATTATGATTCAAGTATTTTCAACATTATTCAACCATCATCAGCATCAAATATAATCCATGTAAGGCTTTGGTTTATATCAACGCTTATAAGATGCTTACGCCTAGGCTAGTGCCTAAGCAGTAGTGGCACAGCATCAAATTTGATGCAAAGCAGGATTCATCTAGTATGGAGCTTGGAAGTCCCATCGGTAAATTTTGCCATGTTCCCCATTGTGAGGTATCATGCACCCCCATCTCACATACACCACATACATCACCTATATCACATATCCCAGAACAGAAATTCGTAAGTTGTTTATTCAGCCATTCCATCTTGAACACCTCCTGTGACAGACAAAATATGTGCCGCCGGCCTCTGTTTCGTCTCTATACCCAGAGATTTGGTGCTGAACACATCAACACCAGCGCGAAGGAGTTTCCAAAAATCCTCCCAAGGCATTCTCAAGCAATGTTCAGAAAAATAGTTTGCGGCCAAAACTATGAGTTTCTGGAACCAGAATCATCAACCTTCAAGGGTTGGGGCCCAGGAATCCGAGAAGATCGCCAAACGTCAATCTTTGGGGGGCCGAAATCCATCGCAAGCGGGGCCTTGCTTCTGCCAGGGCCGAGGATTAACGTGCTCTCATGCCTCACCCAAATTGCCGTGAGGGAACAGGGAATGAGATGACCAGCCCATGGGTTATGATGAAACAGGAAAGCAAAGTCCAGCCAGTTTAACCAACTCGTTTTGACCATGTAAGGAATGTACGATCCATGTGGTTTTCCTGAACTCTGCATCCAAGTCACGAAGACCATTTCGAAAACGCGGCGCGGGGAGCATGAGCAAATCCTCTGCCACAACAACCGCAAGACTTTCAAATGCTTCTGCACTTGTCATTTTACTTGTCATTGCCTTCACCTCTCGATTGGATGGACTTCCAAAACTCCCAGCATACTGAGCCAGGAAGATGCGTGTCCAACATTGCCCAACCTGTTGCCACAAGTTGCTGTTCACCGTCTGGCTAAAAATTTTACAACCAATGATCGACCATCCCAATAACTACCTATTTTGGGGTAATTTTATGTCATTTTTACATCATCCCCAAAAAAAATGCATACCCAGTCATACACAGTATTGTTGGGGATTGTTAAGGCAGAGGTGTTTGCCACATTACAAACCACATTCAAAACAAGGCAAGCATCGTCTCCGTGTGGTCGTTGCAGCCACCAGCAACGCTGCTGGAAATGGCTGAAACATGCGCAATGCATGGCGTGCCCGTGGCGCTGGCACGACGGAAGAAGGCCTGCCAAAATCATCTGACAATGGAGACATCAATATTCATAATAAAATCATAGAAAAATCAAAGTGAAACCATACAGAAATCATAAAGAAAACATAAAGAAAACCTGCAGGGCTAGCCCTTCGCATCCCACGCATTGTTGGTACAATTCGGTATAATTGATTAACATCCATTGTTCATGCATCGCATATTGTTGATGATATGATCCTCATGGATGATTGGTTAACATCACGATTTTTGTCACCGATTTTTTTCGGCACAACGGATGGACACATAAACGTCCCGATAAACGCGTCCCCACTGCGGCCAGCGCCTGAAATTCCAGCTCAAGCAAGGGCCGACATCCAAAGGATTCGCCATGTAGAAAAATGTTTGTGCATTTTGGCGGCGACCACCATCCCGTCACGGTGTCCATTCAAGATTACCCATTTATCCACAAACATGTCGGCCTTGTTGTGGGTCGAGGAGGGTGACAATTTCAATGAAGTCTATACAATTTTACACGTCCGTGCCCCTCCGCGTTCTGATTGCGGTGTTGTTGGGGGCCAGAGAGAAGTGCCAACGATGTTGCTCTATGCCGTCAGGTTCATCAATGCTGATATCACTGATTTACATGTTTTGCGATGTTTTGCCGAGTTTCCACGTGCCGGGAATCACCTATGTCCCTGACCTCATCATGAACTTTGCAGGGGAAACTGTCGCATCTTGGCTGAATCATGTGGGTCTAGGATCCCACATATTGGATCTGATCTTTTGGGGTATGACATGCAGCGATGGTTTGGAGATTCTAAACTCTCCCCAGTCCCCACAGTCTCACCAGTCTCATCCTGATCAAAAATTTTGTACCGGGTCACACTAAAGATCGGACAGTTTCTTTAGTGAAGAAATTGGAGTCCATCTAAGAACTTTTTGATCACATGTGGGTTAACTTTGCACGGTTTTGAGCCAAGTGCCGCTTTCAGATTCCAGGTCCAGGTGTGCGCGGACCCTTCCAGTATTACAAAAATCAAGTGAAATTTGTTGGGCGAAAAAAAATCAACATGTGTTTGCCGAAGAACTTTTTATTCAGATTCAAGTTTCCTTACGAAAAAAAAAAAAACTACTGATCTGTAGCGTCACCCGGTACAAAATTCAACTAAGATGCGTTCTGCGAAGAAATTCCCTATAAAACCAAGTTTGTATTTCTGAAACTACATCCAACCATATACACTAAAGACCGCCCCCTGCGACAGCCATGTAAATCATGCACAAAACAAGCAGCATGCACGTGCCTGCATGTTCCATGGATGGCAAGGTATGGCACACCCAAACTTGCAAGCACCCAAAAAGAAAAAAAACGGTTGGCCACCCCTAGCACATACCAAGGCTTTCAGACGCTGGTTTGGTCAATGTCCCGTTGTCTGACATCGGCATCTGGCGTTGCCACCTCACATTTTTTTTTCTATTGCCGTCTGCTGCGTAAATTTGCCCAGCTTCGTGAAGGCCAGACAATCATGAAGGCCAGCCTTGGCAGAGAATGGTTCCAGTGGCATTTCCGGAACGAAAGGTGTGAAAGCCTGAGTTGTTGCAAGCGGCTCGTGCGGAGAAGCAACAAAAGACGGAACATCCTGAACCAAATTTCCAATTTCGTTTTTGGCTTTGCCCCTTGCGCAAATGGAAGTTTTGAAAATCAAAACACCAAGGTGTTCTTCCAAACGGAAAATCCAAAACAACCTGGAAGTAAGGCCTTTGACCGGTACCAAAAATAGAAAGGAACGAAAACCACCAGGGAGGCACACAAGAATGGTGCGAAATGGCAGGATAATTCCACTGATTTTGAAAAAGGTTTCCTCAAGTTGGAAAATAAGCAAGACACCCTCATGGAAGGAAATGTGAGTTCAAAGCGTGCAACACCTCAGGTACCCCAGGTAGAAAAGTAGATTCCAGGGAAAAAATTCTAGCTATCAACGCGCCCTCTCCTTGTGACCTGACACGAGACCTCCAGCGGGAAGTGTCCAAAGTTGACATGAGCGCAACCACCATTGCCCCGTTGCGCGGCATGATGAATGAAGAAGGAGATCGGATGTGTCCCAAAAGGTTAACCACGCAGTGCAGCAGGTGAAGGTTGAATTGGAACACGGGTGGGAGGCAAGGAAGGTTCTAGAGGAACGGGTGTCGAGTCTCGAGAAGGCCAAGCACAATGCAGCACATGATGTTGATCATACAGAGCATGTGGCAGTGATCGGCGGGCTTGCGGATGTAGAAGCAGAAACGGCTGAGTCTTTGGTCAATTCCGGAATCTCCACGACACGACCCAATCCAACGGTCGCGTTTGCTCAGTTTGTCTCCCCTTTGTGTTTGAGTATATTTCTCCGAACCCAAAAACGCAATCCCAAAAAATAACAAGAGGCTAAGCCATGGGTTTCTGAAAATCGTTCGGCGGAAGAGCGTCGCAAATGCAAAATGCCAAATTCGTTTCGAAAATCTAAGACATTTTGATTGAAAAACAAATCGCACTGAAGGATGTGTTCGCGCACTACCGAACCTAGAAGATGCAAGTTCGGGTTGGCGGCCATCTTTTGCATGTGGCGTCTGTTTCTAAGGGAACCGAAGTTGAGTTTGCTGATCCAAATGATGGCCTTGCAAGCGAACATGTTCTGGCAGCCAGTGCGGGGTTTGCATCTTCTTTAGGATAAGGACCACCAACATGGTGGTAGCATGTAGTTTGCGTCTTCAAGTCCGCGTGGGCCTTTAGGGATGTCAATGTGCAATGCTGACCTACCTTGCATTGTGCCCGACCTGAAAGTTGTTGGGTATGGGGCAAGTTTATGACCGAACAATTTGTTTTCTTGCATCTGACATCAAAAATTTTAGAAAATATTCGGAGTGAGGGCAGGTTGAATGATTTCCCTGCGGAAATTGATGCGTGTTCAATTCACGTTTTGTTTTTGAGCAAAACATGGCGGGATGAGGCACATGAAGTGCTGACATCATCTTGTCCTTGGTAGGTGGTGATTGCTGCCCCCCTGTCGGGTGGTTCTGTCGTCAAAATTATATCGTGAAGTGTGTGCTATTTCGTTTCATCCCTATTTTTCTCGTGTGTGTTCCTTACACTTCACCCTGGCCAATATCAACATTCGTGCAATTTCCTGTTATTTTCCGACCGCTTGGAACACTAATGAAGCAGTGGGGGGGGAGCATATGAATTGCTGAACGTTCTGTTGGAAAGTTATATTGTGTTCGTGATGGGGCCATACCTTTGTTAGGGGGTGATTTCAATGTTTGTATTGGAAGGTGTCGTGTGATGCTAACGATATCGATGTCATTGGTTTCTGCGGTGACCGGCGGAGGAACAGCCGTGGAATCACTTTGGTGCATTCAGTTTTGAAGCATAATGTATCATATAATTCTTCAATCGGTTGGCCCCAGTTGGCTACATTGCAAACACGTTGCCATGCGAACGTTCGCTGGGTGGAATCCGAGTTCAATTGGATTTCCCATTGGTTGATTTGCAGTTCCAGTTTGCGCAAAACGTGGAACGTCTTTATGATTGCGTTTGGGTTCGACCATCGTTGCGTGCATGCTGCTGTGCAAGTGGCCGTTCGTCAACCCAAGGTGATATCATACCGTTGCAGACGCTCCAATCATTCGAGGCCCTGTATGAATGCTACAATATGACCCAAAGTAAAGCCAATTGACTCAATAAAGGCCAAGCATGAACCCAACATGGCCCAACATAGACCTTTTCAAACCTAATTTTTTCGCGTTAAAAACTGGACAATTTTTAGCGACGTGTTTTTAGACCAAAAAAAAACGAATTGTTTCCAGATCGCCCAAAATAGATTCAACATGCTCCCAAAATGAAAAACGCATAGCGGTCCCAACATGGAAGCGCACACTGTGAATACGCTAACGCACAAAAGCGGAGATTGCAAACCAAAAATGTTCAACAAATACATGCCTTCTGAATTTTCTGATGCCTTTTCGGAACTTTTCATCGACGGCATCTGGCCATTACCAGATGGAACCGGCATGCTGCACAGCCGGCCCGAGCACAGGGAAAAACCGTCTCGGAAGGGAAAAAAACCTTGCCTCCCGGATTCGGCGCCAAAAAAAAAAAGAGAACTCGGGTATATTCAATATACCCCTGCTTTCCGAAACCGGTTCGGCACACAAACATGGGGATCAGAACCCAGGTGACTTCAACACACTTACCTTCTGACGCCCTTCAAATGACAAATCAAAGAGATAAAAACCCAGGCCAATGCAACACACCTGCCTTTGGAAACCATTGACACGCACAAAAGGGAGATGAGAGCGCAGGTCTATTTGATATACCTGTTTTTTGAAACCCATTAGGTGCAATGCGGTTTTTTGTTAGGGATTGAATTTGATGGAAGCGGGTTTGGTTGAAGGATTCGGGCGTGGTTCAATGAACAAAGGGATTCGGGTTTCAAGCTTACGATTGGAGAGGTTTCAGGTCCATAGGTTCTTGGACCTCAAGGTTCAAATGCTTTGGGGTTCCAATTTCGTTCTCGTATGGGCCGTATTTGGGTTTCAAGGTCCGAAGTTTTGGGGGCATAATTTCCTAGATCTGTTCTTGGGTTCAGGTGCCTACTTTTTGGTGGTTCAAGGTTCTTCGGTCTATCTCTGCCGGCAAGCACCGGCTCAGAAGTTTGGCACTTCATCCAAGCAAAGGACATTAAGCCAATTAAAGCCACCTCGTCAACATCAATTGTCGCATTTTTTTCGCCAAATTAAATAATCACCTGCACGAACTCAGACAACAGGCACAATGTTTCCAGACATTGAACACCAAATCCGTTGACAGGTACAGCGTTTCCAGCCTCGCAACACCAAATTCGTTAAGAAACGCAGCGTTTCCAAATTTGAACACCACATTCGCTGACAGGCACAACGTTTCCAGATTCTGAATGCCAAATCTGCTGACGGCAAAACGTTTCCACCTTCTGAACATTAAATCCGCTGACAGGCACAGCGTTTCGAGACATTGAACACCAAATCCCTTGACAGGCACAACGTTTCCAGATTCTGAACATTACATCCGCTGACAGGCACAACGTTGCGAGACATTGAACACCAAATCCGCTGACAGGCACAGCGTTTCCAGCATCCCAACACCAAATTCACTAAGAAACGCAGCGTTTTTAAATTTGAACACTACATTCGCTGACAGGCACAACGTTTCCAGATTCTGGATGCCAAATCTGTTGACAGGCACAACGTTTCCAGACTCTGAACACTAAATCCGTTGACAGGCACAGCGTTTCGAGACATTGAACACCAAATCCCTTGACACGCACAACGTTTCCAACCTCGCAACACCAAACTCGTTAAGAAACGCAACGTTCCAAAACTCTGAACCCCACATTGGCTGACAGGCACAACGTTGCGAGACATTGAACACTAAATCCGTTGACAGGTACAGCGTTTCCAGCCTCGCAACACCAAACTCGTGAAGAAACGCAGCGTTTCCAAATTTGAACACCGCATTTGCTGACAGGCACAACGTTTCCAGATTCTGAATGACAAATCTGTTGACAGGCACAACATTTCCACCTTCTGAACACTAAATCGGCTGACAGGCATAGCGTTTCGAGACATTGAACACCAAATCCGTTGACAGGCACAGCGTTCCTCGCGACACCAAATTCGCTAGGAAATGCAACGTTTCCAAACTCTGAACAAGAAATTCGCTGACACTGAACACCAAATCCGCTGACACGCACAACGTTTCCAGATTCTGAACGCCAAATTTGTTGACAGCGACAACGTGTCCAAACTCTGAACAGCAAATCCGCTGACACGCGCAGCGTTTCCAGATTTTGAACGCCAAATTTATTGACAAGCACAATGTGTCCAGAGTCGCAACACAAAGTCCGCTGACAGGCGCAAGGTTCCAGATTCTGAACATCAAATCCGCTGACATGCGCAACGTTTCGAGGCAGGTGGCCTTAGTAGCTTCGCGCTTTAAACCGCCTCCCTCCTGCTGACAATTTTGGCCGGACATGGTTTGCGGTTGAAGCCGGACAAAACCATTCCTTTGCCAACCGAGGCTCAACCCCCATGCACCCTGTTTGGATATTGAACATGGTGCTCACATCAAACTGGTGGCGTCTCATCGGTGGGGAGTGTGTGTGTGTGTGTGCGCTTGCGATAAAGACATCCGATTTTTTAAGTATGGATTCGGAACACTCTCCTCCAAAGGCAATCAATGCGTTCCACGTTCCCACAAACATTTGGTGTGACAAAAACATTTCGTCTCTTGACAAACTTCGATATTTCCATGCGGTTGTTACGCCGGTAGCTTGTTGTTGTGCGGGCCACGGGGTTATTCCTACACATAACAAGATTCAGGAGGCACATGATCATATACATATATCCATGAAAACATTCGTGTGCACATTTGCAGCTGCATATGTAGTACATATGCATCACATTTATGTATTACATATGATGTGTTCAAGACTCAAAATCTCGTTTTACGTAAATAAAGTCCTACGGATGTATAATTTATATCCGTACGATGTTACTTACACAAAATCAGATCTTACGGACATGTGGGCAAATGTGAAAAAAAAATGCGGGGGCATATCTGATACAAAAAAAATGTAAATAAATGCCGACACTATACGTATATACGTATATACCCTCCAAGGTGCCCTACAGAGTATAGTTCGTGACCCAAGATAAGTTTTACTGAAAAAAAAATTGCGTCGCGTGGTTGGGCCCGCCTGCAGTTCCAAATTGGGAAGCCTTATGGTTCAAAATTGAACAATATGGTATATTTTGGTAGGTAGCCGCACACATGCTGGAGACAACATTGACTTTGGCAGCCTATGTGGCCCACCTGCTTGAGAACCGCTGGGGCAAACGAATTTTACGTTGGTTTCTTGATGGTCGTCGTCGCAATGGAAGATTTGAGGACATTTGGACATCGCACACGGAAGCGTTGTCAGGACCGTAGTCACTGACTCGGACGGGCGAAAGAAAAATGGAAGCGTTGTGCACATACAACAATTTAGGCTGGTAAGAAAACATGACAAAACGCTGCTCGTAACACTGACGGGGGGGTGACGTTGTCGGATGATTTTGTAATTTATGCTCTTGATGCTGGCTTCTGTCATAGTGTAGATGTTATTTACCCCATTCGCATGGTTCACATGTTTCTAAACATTTCGGCTGCTTCAGCGGCTATCATCACAAATCATTAATTGTTTTTACCCTAAAAATTTTCCTTTGCATGTTTTCCCGTTTTGAACAAAAATCCTCTAGCGTAGTGCGAACCAACAATTCCTCGTCGCAAAATGTTTGCCATTAATTTTTGGGACTATGACATTTATCGGGGCCATGACATTAATTAGAACTTGAGAAGGGGAACACGAAAGGTAGGTAAGCAAGAAAGGAACCGAAGAAAAAATGAAGGGGAGAGGGGAGGGAAAAATACATAAAGTGGAGTCTGGTAAAAGCGACGCGGCCATTTTCTTTCCAAAAATA
>Ga0126342_10008112_pt1 | contig 18786 bp, 18 predicted proteins | sample Cyp1metagenome_FD_92528 | JGI IMG/M metagenome (GOLD analysis project Ga0126342, IMG submission 92528) | Coral microbial communities from Lord Howe Island, Old Settlement Bay, Australia - Cyphastrea 1 metagenome | ecosystem: Host-associated > Invertebrates > Cnidaria > Coral ...
CAAGTGTCTCAAGGGTTGAAGGTTACATCTGCTGGAAACCTGGAGAGATTTGGTTATGATAGACATGTGGGATTCAGGGATACAAGTTAAGGAAATGTAGCGATAGAATGTGCATATTTCACAATACGTATATGTATATGTATATGTATATGTATAGGTATACGTATATGTATATGTATACGTATATGTATATGTATCTGTATGTGAATATGTATATGCAACTGCATATGTATATGTATATGTATATGTATACGTATATGTATATGTATATGTATATGTATATGTATAAACCTGTGTTTCATCAATTTTCAATGGACAATTCACATGGATCACGTGGTACGATACAAGGACTATTAGTAAGATTCTGTGATTTTCATTTGTCTATGTGGACTCGAGCGTGTGCTGACAGGCAAAGGCCATTGGCATCTCACATTACTGCAGGCGTCAGTTGGATGATATCCTCCAGGCAGGTTCCGAGACGTCTATGTGATGAGAGTCCAAAGTTGACAGATGCTAAAGCAGGTAGTATTACATGTAAAAAAACATTTGAAAGTCAGAGCCAAACATCCCAACTTTCTGGGTTGAAACCATTTGCCAAGCCTCATATGCAGACTAAATCCATGTTTCTTTTATATTGAAGAAAGGAGGGATAAAAACTCTTGGAAAAACTGAAAAGATAGCTATTTTTGAAAGGCAACGATTGATTGAACACATCGCAAATACAGATGCGGAATGAAAACAGGTGGTTCTTGGGATGTGTACCACATACATATTTAATTACATACATATACATATTTATTGTATGTTTGATTATATATATATCATACAATTACACAGTGCAATGTCACGAAACAGTACCTATAATTTCATACCAAATCAGATACCTACCTACCTACCTGCCTACCTAAGAACGTACATACAGACAGACACACATGCTGCATCCACTGCATCCATACATCCGCTCTATCCCGTACATCCACTCTATCCATACATCCCTGCATCCATACATACATAGATGCATAAATACATACATCAATACAAACAGTACATGAACTATGTGAATAATAAGGTTTCTGGCCCGTAAATCTAGCAGAATTACCTTTGCAGCTGCACTGTTGTTTTTCTAGGAAACAATGCTCATGCAAGTAGCCTGCATAGATACGCACTCAGAGTCGCTGATCGTCATTTGCCAAGATTGGCCCACACGCAGAGTCATCCAATCTATCTTCTGCATTGTTCTTGCCACTGGAATTTATGGTTTGTGTTTGTTAAATCTATCATGACACAATCTTTGGAACTACCCAGGAACCCATGCCTGCAATGGAGCAGTAAGACAGAAAGTGAAAAACACCCGAAGGGGCAAGCGACAGCACTCCCCAGACTTTCAGGTGGCCAGCGTCCCAGTGGCTGTGAACCAGGCCATGGACTTCATGGACTTTATGAACTTCATGAAAAGACTTTGTGAGCAATAGGGCCAATAGGGCCAATAGGGCCTATTCAATAGGGGAACACTTCAGAAGCATTTCGGAAAGACATGTGTGGCTTACATTGGCTTGAGCTTCCCGGTAGGTCCAGTACCATGTCGGCATGGGCACTGCAGGGCGCTTGGCCGCAAACCTAGCAGCACCCGGAGAAGGGTTGAAACAAGATCTGAATCGTGGAGGTTCAATGGGGTTCATGCTTTATGGATAAAGCACATTCACGGGGAGCATTCCTTTTAGCGCACTGAAGTGCCAGGCTTCCAGAGTATGTGCAAAAGCTCATGTTCGGGGACATTTGTCCGCTGTGTTATCTCACTGGTAACAGACCGAGGCGACTGATGACAAAAGCTACATGCTTCTCGATTGCACAGGAGTGTTGCTTTGAATTAACACCTTTCGCGACCAAAGTCTGAGTGCCGAGAGAAGATGATTGAGAAATTGTTTTAGACATTCCTTCTGCAATGCTCGTCCGACATGTTCGCCACACAGAAAGGACAACGGAGCATCTCAAGATATCTCAAGAGCACATTTATTCTGCTCCGTCCGGTTGGCCAAGATTGGCCACGTATTTCTAGCTTTGGACACAGATCTTGGTGCATCTGAGGAAACAGAAGGGCGTTCTATACCAGTCCTTCTCACCACTTTGTGGTCCTTGTGATCCACCAGACAACAAGGACCTTTCCCACCAGCTGAAACGGATCCCAACACGATAATTCAAGTGAGACATGTTGCGGCAGCTTGATGTATCTTGATTTGACGTGCGACCTTTTATTTGCTTCAACCGTCCCCAAGAGCTGTAGGAGCTCTTGACTGGTTCTTTGGTCACTACAATTGGAAAGCACTACAACAAAACTGGGCCTCAGGTGCGCCAAAGTCAAACTAGCCGCACTAGCCTCAAACGGAATTCATGCAGGGATATGCAGGGGATGAACGAGTTCTGGATAGCAATACCCATACTATCAGTCACCTGAGCTGTTTGAATGCTATAACATGCTATAACATGCTATGACTATAACATGCTGTAACTACAGTCATTTATTTTGAAGGCCTGGTGGCCGAATGTGACCGATTGCCTTTTCAGACGCTCACAGGGAGGGTGCCCAGCTGTTTCGACCGCCATGAACCGCCCAGGTGGCTCTGCGCTGGCTTGTTCAACAGGCTGGTGGGCTGGTGGGCCAGCATTGTCTCCGTGCGATAAGAAATTCATCAGCTGATGGTCCACTTGATGGAGGAAACCAAGAGGGTTAGGGTCCATACCTCCAGGTCCAAAGGTTAAAGGAAGTGACCAAAGGATGCCAGGTCTTTCTTGGAGTTTCACGAGGTTAAAACTAAATCTTCTTGAAAGATTTGAAAGATCCAGGGCAGCCAGCTGGCCCAGGGCATCCCTGTGATTCCCAAAAGTCACGTTGCAGCGCATCAGAAGGCGAGGATAAGGGTAACGGTGGGCACTGGATGAAATGTTTTGCGTACCCTCACTCGGATGATCCTTGCCGCTATCTTTTTTTCGATTGCCACATTTGTGGTGTTACCAACATGGACCTCCATTGTAGGAAGCGCAAATAGTTGCAAATCATTTGATTCTTGCTCAAATCACCAATCCTATTTTTTTTTTCGTATTTCAGTCTGAATCTCTCCTAGTTGTTCGGGTACCTTCAAAGCAAGTGCCACATTCCACTGAACTGGGGGCCACAAACCACTGGATGGGTAAGGAGAACAGTGAGATCTTCGACTTTGAGCTCAATGAGCAGGACCAATGCATAATATGAGGTATTTGACCAGCAACAGCAGATATCACGAACTATCCACAATGAATACGGCATGTCTTTGACCAACCTAATAGAACCCACAAACCCGAATGCAAGTCGATTCTAGGATTTCAAGGCATCAATGTCAAGATAGCTGCCACTCTTTTGTGCAAGGGCAATGCATATCCTCAGCTGTAATGGCATGCAGAAAACGCGTTTGAAACTGTAAGACACTCTTGTTGGACATCCTTTTGAACACTCCTGTAAAACACTCTTGTTGGACGTTGGACACTTGTAAAACGATCTTTGAAAGCTTGTGGTCATACACTCTGTGAGACACTGTTGTGAGATCATCAGCAAACAGGATTTAAAAAGAAATGTGAATATTTCTCGACACTGCACTTGTCATTAAGATTTGTATTTCCGTTCTCCTACCTGTTTGATACGTGCTGTTTTCTGCAGTTTGATGTTAAGAAGGCGCCTGAAGACGGCAATAGGCATCGCTTAACTTTTGGTCCGTTTTTACTGTTGTTATACAGTATCAACAAGCAATTCCATCTCAGTTTCTCCTGAACCGTTTTATTGATTTCTTGCATGGATTCACTTGGAATTCTATTGGCCGGGGTTCGGCGCTCAGACTTTTTGTCTGCCCAGTCGGAAAAAAAAGACACATCCCGACGGGAAAAAGTGATCCAAAGCAAGAGAGGCAAGAGAGATTGCATTCGTTACTGTTTTACTGTTGAGAAGCTGTAACCACTGTAGGATACTAGACGTGAAAGCGGGTGTTCAAGCATGAAAGCCGAGACAATTACTCTCACCATCAAGCAGAACACGCAGTCTTTGACTTAGATCATGGGTATTCAACGAGCAAAACAGGGTATAGAAGCAGTGCGATTTGGAATGTCACTAAAGGATATGGCTAGTCGATGCTCGGCTGAAGGAGATGGAACACACATCAGGTAACGTGGACGTACCCAGCGATGGGACGGGAGCAAAACTCTAAACCCACTGTGCAATCGTTAGCCGTATAGGACGTTGAAACCGCGAAACAATTTGCTTGTTGCTTTTGTTTTTGGGTGATACTCACAACGTAATCTCCTCGTCAAGTTTTTTGAAACCCAGAGCACTAAGAGACATTCACATTTTTTTGATTTGCCCCCAAAACCAATTCTTCTATACTACTTGCCTCATTTGTTTCCAAAGATATTTGCAATTTATTTGCATGTAATGTGCATATATATATATATATTATATTTGTTGTCCCACCGCGGTGTGGCAGGACATGGCGCTCCTGACTGCTGCCACCCGCCCTGCAGTGGGTGGTGGTCCCAGCGCCTCTGACAGCGGCGACTGCGGCATTGAGGACAGCCAGTGCGGGATATCTTTGGAAGTCAAGACATGGTCAGCAACTGGGCACCCTCAATATGTCCTCAACATGAGGATATATTTTCAACATACTTGTTGATTGGGGAGATGTTATCCCAGCTATGGAGCCTACAGACTCATGTGCATCCGTGCCTGTGGGGCTAGTAATGACGGTGCAGTCACCTCCTCTGTTGTAGCTTCAATCCAACACTAAGATGGCAGGTCACATACGGAGATAGGGAAGGACTGCCTTGATGGTAGATATGAAATTTATGCATTGCTTAGGGGTATACCAGTACACCGTATACCGTATACCCGAATATAATTTCTTCACGCATATCAGCGTTTCTCGATATACTACCTTCTTCATGAAGCTCTTCGGGTCATTGTTTCATCACTTTTGGCGATCATGGTATATAATATTATATAATATTATATAATATTAAATAATATTATATAATATTATATAATGTTTTTGGCCAGAAGTGATGAGGTTCCTGGCCGGTTGAGTCCCCATGGGAAACGTTCTTCTCAGGAGCTCGTGGTCTGATTCGCTACTGGGGGCGCAACCTTCATGAAATACGTCCCTGTGATTGATAGGGACAAGCCATGACAAGCCGCTGAGATCAAGTGAAAGCCAGGCAGTTGCCACTAGATGATCTACAATGGTTTTACTATTTCAAATATATCTTTGGACTAACTATTTCTAGAATTGAAGATTGCACAATGCTTTGTTCTTGGCAGCTGCAACATGCCTGGGTCTGCCGGCCCCGTCGGAAAGCGTCGTTGAGACAGTTGGTCTTACGATCGAAATAAGAGGCAGAACGTGCGTGTGTTGGGATTCGAAGAGCCTGAAAACTTCCAGCTACTTGGCACCCACCAGAAGCTCCAAACACTGTAACTGCGGGGACATTGCAATGTATGTGGGGAAAGCCTAGTTTCTCCAAGGGAAACACGTATGAACAATCAAATACAATAAATAAACCAACAAGGATGCTGGATTTCCCAGGCCAGGTTGAAACAGATGACCAGACAGTGGCAAGAGCTTGATTTCTGTCGGCGAGGTCTGGGACATTCGCTGCATTGTCGTGGAAACGAGCAGGAAGCAATGGGACCTGCGGAACATTTTGACACGATCTTTACAGCGCCATGAATTCAGTGATTGTGCGCCTGTGAGCCATGCAGGACAACACCAACGCGACGAAATCTGTGTTTTAGTGGATATGTTGAAATGTTTTGAAAAATACAGTCTTTGGAAATTCTGATCGGGGATTTTGTTGTTTTGGAGCAGTGGACTATGTTTCTTTTTAGCATCGAATGACCTTCTTGGCCGGGTGCAGATTAAACTGAGTAGACACAAAAACTCGGCAACCTCAAGTCACCCACCAGTTGAAGGTCTAGAGTCTATTTGAAGAGCTAATGTCCAATATCCTGTTTACATAAACAACTAATATCTGCGAGCCACCTAATGCATATCTCAATGATTTTGAACTACTTTAACACCGTTTCCGTTTTTGCGGGTTTAAACAGGTCTTGCGTGGGCATACTGTAAAACATGTTGCTCCTCCTAAGTTAGTCGAAGCTCAGGAGGACCTCTATGGCAGTGACCTCAAGGGATTTGATGCTCAAACTCGAGATGAACATCTTTGAATCACCAGGTTAGACAAAATGGTATATTTGTAAGGTTTATAAAGTTTATATATACCAAGTTTATTTGTAAACCTAGTGCTTTGCAGAACTTTCTTGGATCACACAGAACCAAGATCACTAGGATCACTAGGGAGCACGATTCTACTCGGGAATTAACAGCAGTTTTCGTTTGTCTGGGAATTAAGCTTCATTATTGTGGCTGAAACAGCTCCAGACCAGTCTTTTGAGGGTGGGCACATTTGTCGGTTGAGTGGCATCGTCAGTCACGTCTCATGTCTTTTTAGCAGTCCCTATCAGAGGTGGTTCCAGACTTTTAGGGTTCCTGCGTTTTGGGATCGCTAAGAGAAACAACGACATTTCATGCTTCGATGATTGATGACTCCTTTTCCGTTTTTCTGGGCATTGCGATACCGCTGTGGGTCGAAAGCCTTGCAGACCAAATGGCTGCTTTCGAAGCATTGCATCGAAGTCAATATTCAACCATATTCAACCACACAATTCTGATATACCTAAACATAATTAAAATTAATTAAACATATACCGACACATGGCTGTGACATGGCTCACTGTGCTTAACTTATCCGACTTATCCCTAACTCCATTGACCCAGCCCATCCCCGGCTGTGATGCTCAGGCGATGGATAGCCTGCTGCTGCCAATGGGTTTCATCAAAGTGGCTGTCCTGGGCAAAGATGCAGTCTATGCCACCCGAGAGCAGCTGGGTTTGTTTCCCCAAGAGTTCCTCGGCAATGGGGATAGCACGGTCTATTTCTGTGGGCGTTTTGGTCACGATTTTGGTCAGGTTTGGTATGTAATCTTGACATATCTTGAACAAATACCCTGATCCAAATCCATCCGCGCCGCTTTGGGAACACTCCAACCATGTTGTGACGTAAAACTTGAGTAAGATTGTTGCAACGCGCATTGGCAGGGGCCACTTGGCTGGTTTTTCTTCTGTTGGCCACATCAATGCTTGATGCAGGGCTAAAGTTTCTGTTCAGAGACAAAGAGAAAGCGAGAGAGAGAGAGAGAGATATGATATATATATATATATATATGGATGGATAGATAGATGGATGGATGGATGGATGGATAGATAGGTAGATAGATAGATAGACAAGACAGGATAGGATAGGATAGGCTAGGAGAGGGAGGAGAGGATAGGATAAATTGGATTTGATTGGATCAGATTACATAGATAGACAGCCAATAAATTCATAGGCCAAAGGCAAAAAATGTGGCAAACGCCAATGCCCAGGCAGAACATGTTGGTAACTGCGTGTTCAAATTGGCCATGACCCGGCGGTTGCAGTTTTGAGGTTGAAACTGCCCCGAACCATCAACTGGAATGAACCTGGGTCGGACTCGGACACCATCGAGTGCGACCCAATGCGTGCGTATTGCAACGGGCTGTGACCAGAAACACGGGACCAATTTTCAAACCAGTTGTAACAAGTTGCAGGGCTTCGAACGTTTCGAACCTGACTTTAGAATGGCAATTCTATATTTGTTGTAGATTTTGTATGTGTTGTTCTGGAATCCGCACAATTGGGTGTAGACTCGGTGTAGACGGATACTTTCTCATGAAGAAAGTCAAGGAGTGTCAGAATGCAGATTTCTGGCTCTTCAGCGATGGTCTCACGCTGAGCTCAAGACAGCTTTCAGTGGAGCTCTTGGGCCAACTTGAAACATGTTCATTGAAGCATATTGAAACAATTTTAAACACTAAAGAAACACTCACTGATATGTGTGTATATATATATAAAATTATATATATATATATAGTATATACATTTTTTCCACTTTTGTTTCCCGTGCGTTGCAGATGCCGCAGGTACACGAGGTTTCAGCGGCTTTTTGGCGTAGAAGGTGATCTTGACGAAGACGTCGGTGTGTGGATGCCCGATTTGCCAAGATCTTTGCCTTCGAAACCAAGACTCTTCTGATTTGGAAGATTGCAAGAGCGATGGCCAACATTCGCTAGATGATGGTTTTTGAGGAACAGAAGTGGACAGCCTGCACTTAGAATTTTAATTGGGCAGTTGCAACTGCGATAAGAAGGACCCCCAACACAGTACGTGCAAAGTCTCAAAACTTCTCAAATCAGTTATCCCCAATTTTTGTGTTCACATATCTCTCTATTTCTCTATCTAGCCTAAACCCAATCCAGATCTATAGGCCTAATCCAATTTCATATTGTTCAGATTTATTGAAAATACATTTCATATACTTTACTCATTCTCTCTCGTCCTCTTCTTCTTCTTCTTCTTCTTATTGTTATTATTAAGCTGCTACCGCCCCCTGCCGCCGAACCCGGGTCACACGGGCGAAGCTTTTAATGTGAGTCACCGTCAAAATAGTCGAACACCACTTTAGTGTTGCAGGAGTTTTAAGTCAGAGATGTGCATGAAACACAGATGTTGCTAGAAATTAGCTCCAGATTCCAGCTTGCAAACCTGCAAAGCCTTCCCTCCGCAATGGCAGCCTTCAAGCTTCTTCTTTTTCTTCTTTTCTGCTTCTTCGTCTTCGTCTTGCTTCCTGACTTCTTGCTTCTTGCCCCTTGCTGCTTGTGATCCCTTCTTGCTTCTTGCCCCTTGCTGCTTGTGATCCCTTCTTGCGTCTTGCTGCTGGCTATAAACTAGCTCCAAATCCAAATTGCAGCCTTCAAGCTTCTTCTTCTTCTTCTTGCTTCCTGCCTTGTTGCTTCTTGCTTCTTGGTTCTTGCTGCTTGTACTTGCTTCCTGACTTCTTGCTTCTTGCTTCTTGCTTCTCGCTTCTTGCCCCTTGCTGCCGGTAATTTCTCCTCTGACGCGCTCCCCCTGCTGCAAGCAGGGTCGGCGGATTATTTTCAAATATCTCACTTTATCTCATGTTCTCTCACTACCCTTAACTTTTTTTGTCACTCTCTCTCTCTCTCTCTGTCTGTCTCTCTCTCTATATATATACACGCCTTTTGCCTATTTGTTTGCGTGTCTATCTATCTGTCTATCTATCTATGTATCTATGTGTGTATTCATGTTAGATATATACATATATATTTGTAATATATATATAAATACGTATATGTATACAGTACCTGTACGTACACTACAGCGAGGACAGGACATTACTCTCCACTCCTCTCCGCTCCACTGCATGAATTACCCTACGCAAGACATACTGTCTGATTTTGATTTTTTTTGCACTTTGCGGAGAAAACCTGGAACTACAAAGCCTTGCACAGGACCAACGCCTGCTGAATGAGTCGGAACTCGAGAGACAAGGTGTGCGTCAGGACCACCATGGCTCCTGCGGCTTCCATGCGCAGCTTCCATGAGCTTCATGGCCTGACAGGAATTTTTAGCATCCCAAAAGTCAATGTCCAGTCATTGAATACTTCAAAACATGTTGACAAATATATTGAACCGGACCAAACAAATTGAACAGAAATGGGCACGGGTTTATTTATCATGCTTCGGCACGCCAAATGGGGCATTTCTCCAACAATCAGGGGTTGATGACGAATAAAGATGGGCCTTGCTTAAATGTTTTGCTCCTCACATTCAATCGGATAGTCTAGTGAGAAAGGAGAGCGTCCATTTGTAGCACCCCGTTGATGTTCTAATCCAGAGCTAGGCCATTCTATGCCCCTCTGCATTACCTGACTGTCTCGAGATTCAGCTCCGGCTGGATTGAGCATTGCTTACAAAAGCGCTGTGGCACATTTTCAGCATGCCTTTTAGTGACCTTTTTGGAATCTGATGCTCATGAAATTCTCATGTGGGGTCAACCCGACCTGCAGGAAGCCAAAGAGAGTAGAATGGTAGCCGAAGCCATGAACATCGCCAAAACGGCCTATGTAGGCATTTCGTGCATTTCGCGGTCATTGGCAGTCATGCATAGTCATGCACTTGTTGACCATTGCAGAGTATTGGGGTCAGAGAATGCAGCTTCCTGTCACATCTTCGAGCTTGCCACTATGAAACGTTTTCCTCGCCATGTACGACAAGCCGATTGATTGGTTGAAATGTGTTTGCTTTCCATTTCCATCTTATTTGGGATCAGTGCCCCTTTTGGACAGATTGAACTCCCTAAACAAGAAGAGCAAAATCACTCCAGACTTTTTACAACTTTGGGATCGCAAAATGGGAGTTCCCTTGCTAACAGCACGCAGGTGGTATTGTGAAAGACGATCAAAAAAGTCTCTTGGAGGCGCAGTGGAAATTATGCTCAGCTGATGTTTCTTGACCATTGGAAGAGAAGATGTACGCGAAAGAATAGACACCACTTGAATCGTAAGCATAACCTGGGGTAACGCATGCACTGAAAGAATTGTCAATCGCTCCTTCAAACATTCTGTTTTTATATCCTATGGGCCTCAAGTTGGGATCCCCCTGATTGGGTGGTCATGTAGCACTACAACCTGCGAGGTCTAGTGCGTAAAGCAATCGAACATTTACACAGCAAGCCGGTGAGCATAGCCGGTAGGATGAAACGGTGAAGCAGATCCTCGGCGATCCACAGGTCCGAGACAGAGCTGCGGTGGAATTGTACCAAAGAACAGCAGTGTGGCTGATTCGCGATGGTACACAGTAATTCTTTAACAAGCGGGTTGAGTACATCCGTTTCTAGGCCTATTTCACTTAATTATTTGGACCTGGTGACCCACTGCAGTAATGATTGGCAATCGCCGTGGGAGAGCCAAACCACATCATTGGACTTTTGCTGTGCAGGTCAAGCGGGCAATGATCCTGATGCACCAGGACTACGATCGCTTCTTTGAGGATTTCAAGTCCAACACCAGATTGCAGGCAGAGCCTTGCAAAGCCCGGTAGGGCTCTGGAAGTTGAACAAGTAAGTTGATAATGCTGATCTTGACTGGAAATTAGACTGATGACTGATGGTACGATATGAGATGATGCGCATCTCGTTTGACCAGGTCTGACCAGGTCTAATCAGGTCAGCACCTGCCCCTTCGCTCCATTGATCTCCGTTGATCCTCGTTGATTCCAGGCTGCACATTTGCCTTTCATCTGCTCATCATTTCCTGTGAGGTCTACTTTAAGCAACTGCTTGAGTTGGGCTTGGCGCGACTCTTAGAGCTTGCTTAGCCATTTGACACGGAGTATCTTGGAGTGATGGAATCTGATGGAATTGTGGAGTCCGACAAGACAGGGCTCCTATTTATTGTTTCTGCTTCTTTATATAGATAAATATAAATAATATATCATATATGCGGGCAGAAGTATCAGATCTTGATGTTTGAGGATGATATTTGGTGCAGGCTTTTTGTTCAGGCATTGAAGGAGAGAACTACCCAGATCACTTCAGAAGCAGTACTTTACTGGCTGCATGATACTGGACTCGGTTTCCGCGAGTTCATTGGTCAAGTTGTTACAAGGACCCAGAAACACCTCAAGTCTTGACGTCTGACCCTTGCTTAGCTCGAAATGGTCAGATGGAGCACGACGACTTGGCGGACTTTCTGAAGAACAAATCCCAAGAACTTCGATCGTTAGATGCGCGTACCCCTTGAGGCTGTGCAAAAAGATGCAGCGCAATGCTGCGCATATCTTCGCATATGGCTAGCCAATGCTATTTATATATATATATATATATTATATATATATATATATATTATATTATATATATATATATATCATATCTTTTTGATGTTTGTTGCCCTGTCAAGCTGACCTTCACGAGCTTCGGTCGATGTTGAAAACTCATCTGACACGATCCATATCAGGACAACTGAAAAGGCCATGACTCCATGCTCTGCAAACGAAACAAGTTGGGCTTTGGAGCAGAATTTGCCGGTCGCAGGTTTATCATGGTTGACTGATCATGTTTTTTTTTGAGCAGATCTGCATTTCGAGTGACCAGCGTTATGCTAGAAATCAGGCACATGCAGTGCCGGGAATCTTCGCATCCCTGGCTGTTGCCATTTTGCCTGCACCTGTAGTCTCGTCTTTCAGCCGGGGGCAACAGGGCGACGCCACATAAGGCGCCACTGGTGGGTCTCCTGGCATAGGATTCATAGGATGTTTGTGAAGCCAAGATTGGATGCTGCACCATATTCTATGACACACACACACAGCATGTTTACAGTGCACTACTTTGCAGGGGACGTTTGGTGGCCCTTGCTTCGACCGGGCTTGTAGGAAGCTGTAGGATTTCGCCAGACTGAGACACCTGATAGTTCCAGTCCACAAATTCCTTAAAGCCTTAATCTTACACCGTAAAACCCATCACAAATCCACCACTGGTACGCTGGTACACCACTGCTCGCCTTTCGGGACCATGAGCGATGATGACATCAAGTGAGACGCCTTGGCTTGAAGGATCTTGGAGGGTAATTTGGGTAATTGTTGACGACTGCCATGTCCACCCACTTCCCGGAGTCCCAGGCGTCGTTCACACACCGGCCATGGATCCGTATGTCAGCATGGTCAGAGGGCAGTGCGCCATGCTGCGCCATGCTGCGCCATGCTGCGCCATGCTGCGCCATGCTGCGCCATGCTGCGACATGCGACACTACACTGTGCTTCCGAGCCACAGCAATCGACAATTGAACACAATTGAACTTTGAAGTTCATGTAGGTGGAAACTTAGGGATCTTACAAATTCTTACAAATACACACAAACAACATCAAATAACTTTCAAATACCCCAATATACCCTAACTTGATGGCTTATTCTAGTATCCAATCATCTGATTGCTGGGGTCCCAAATCTTGACACAAATCAGTGAATGCAGAGTGCAGTGGCCAGCCTCGCATTCTTTCATTTGCTAGGCTTTAGATTTGTGCTCTTTGAGCAGTCGAATACTGTCCTTTCCACAACATATGGCCAACTACCACTTGTAAGGGGCCACGTGCAACCACAGTTCCCACGACAGCTTTTTTTTTTCCCCTGCGCAAGTATATTCTTATAGGACCATGATGTTTACATAATATATATATATATACACATATGTATATAATATGTATATAGACGGGAAAGAGAGAGACTGTGGGAGCCGGAACTTAATGGCTTTGTCCTGCCGGTTCTCACACCTAGAGCAGGTACAGCTCCGTGGATGTGGCTCGAGAGCTGCAGAGAGATCAGGAGCCTGACGGAAACAGCCGCTGGTCTTTACGGTGGCAAGACGTTGGCTTGTTGACCTCAAAACTGACATTCTTTTGGAGCCAACAAAAACTTCCATCTATTGCGGGAATTTACTGTAGTGCAAGATATGGATCATTTGAATTTGAAATAAAGAATAAGAACGAATAAGAAAGATATGTAAGAATCAGGATGAACCAATCCTGAAATCTATGCATCCCTTGTGGCATCGCCAGTGCAGCCAGGATCCTTACAGCAGAAACCCCTTCATGTCAGCACCGGCTCAGGGGCCTGCAACTTATGTTCTCCCTGGAAACATGCGTGAGTTTTGAGTTCACGGGTTGCATTCCATGTGCGCCTTGAAAAAACATACCGAATCATACCGGCAAACAAACACATTTCTATACATTTCTTATGATTTCTATTTTCTATATCAAAAATCCACCGTTGAACTCCTGGCTCCCCAATATTTTGTCTCGCGGAAGAGCGGAGGTCAGATTTTCTTCCTTTGGACGGCGGCCAGAGGCATGAGCACCACATGGCTTCCATCAGGTGGGATCACAGTGTCCAGCAACATCGAATTTCATCGTATCCATGCTGAAGTGGCCTCTAGACTCTAGATGCCTCTAGCATCGGACTTTTCCCACATGCCCCAGAGTATCAATTTCGAACCAATTGTCCCTTCGGCAATATACCAAACAATCAAACAAACGGTAGACAAACCACCAAATACATCCAAATTGTAAAGAATCCTGATCGCATCAGATATCAGATGTCTCCCTAGTCTCCCTAGTCTCAGCCTGTCTCCCAAGTCTCAGCCTGGCGAGGAACAGCCTCACAAATCCCGACTTCCTGCCAATGGGCGGGCCGACCGCTGGTCCCCCCCAGGAGCGGCAATAGGTTAGGTGAAGGTTTGAGGTGAAGTATGTGAACTTGGAGAGACGGTGATGGTAAAGAATGATGGGAAACCATGGGAGAAAAACATGTGAAAAATGGAGACATTACATTCAGTAGGATTCATAGTTACTGCATTTCAATGACACAGTTTTCGAAACCCATTGATGGATGTCCCCCTACACCGTGGCGTTCCGTGGGTATATCTGCCTGTGTTCTGACTTCTGACAACTCACTCTGAGATGAACCTTGGAATGTGCAGATTGGAACACAGACTCTGATTTCATAATATGCGGCCAAGTACAATGGGGTAGAAGAACACAAGCTAGGCACTGCAGAAATTGTAAAAAGTCAAATACCACTATGAAAGAAAACATTACTATATTATCAGATAATATGAGGAGCACATTTTTTTGAAATCAGCATAAATCAGCTAGTTAAGACATTTCGACATTTCGGACAGTTGGGGTGCCATTCCAACGCAACTGCTCGACCTGCCAGGTCTACGGAGAGCAATTTTGTCATTGCCTCAGCCGATCTTAGCCGCCGATCTAAGCCGTTTTGAAAGCTTTGAAGATTTGCTTTGTTATCTTTGTTATCTTTGCTTGCTTCTTTAACAATTCTTTCACAACTCGCTAACAAACCTACATCATCCATCATCATCCTACATCAAACCTATCACTGAGCCACTGAGTTAAGGGACATGATTTTGCAGCATGAAATGAGGCAGTGGGCACATGCGACAGTCTGTGGAGAAGGCCCTGGACCTTCGTTGTCACGAGATATGTCAAGCGGCATCTGTGTTCTCCATCTTCATTTCACCTTACTAATGAGATGAACAGGTTCTGTTACGTCCACTACAGACCACAACGGAACTTAGATCTATGTACAAAACATGAAACAGTATTAGACGATAGGGTTGCATTATGTTGCATTGCAATATCGCAACTCCACACGTCAACATATTGTAACATATTTACATATGACAGCGCACAAGGATACACAAGGATACTGGCCCCAGTCTGGTATTGCATGATTGCCACGTGCAAAACCGACTCACACACCACTTCAGATTGTGGTCAATTGTGCTCCAAAGATTTTCAGCAGTTTTTTTTGGTGTGCCCAGCAGCTAGAGCACACATGTTAATACAAACCCTCACCCTGGGACGTAGCGACGTACAGAGTTTCACTTCCTGGGTCTATTCTCACACAACTTGACAATGAGATGCAGTAGGTTCCTGATTGTTGTACCAACAACTCGTCTTGTCTCTGGTCTCTTGGTCTCTTGGTCCCTTTTGAGATCTTTTAGATTGCCAAGTTCTCCTTCATGTTGATTCCGCAGTGTCGTCCAAGTGTGACTTCAGCTTTTAAAGTTCATTTGGGTACTACCGAATAACTGCTGGTCGTGAGGGGTTTTACATTGATGGAGTGTTGTGGCATGAGGATTTGCAAGCTCGACAACGCAGCGACATGATCAAAAGTTCGCTCGCTTCTGAGGAGCCATCCACAGCATGGGGGAAACAAAACCAATTTTTGCCAGAATCAAGGCATGAATTACGCAAACCCTACACTGGATGGAAAAGTGCGGAAAAATGTGATTTCCTTTCAAATTTCCACAAAATCAAAACAGAGGCTCGTGGTAGGACTCCCCAATTGTCATTCCAGCCCTGTGGCTTGCGTTGCAGGAACTCACGACACCTTTCGACACATCTGCAGTGCTTTCTCCGCAGGATTTGGAACGCTGGGGCACACAGTGGCGATGGACCGTGGCAACCGGCCATTACCAGAATCACTAGCCGTCACTAGCCGTTGGTGTTGTGGTGAATAGCCTTGGGTCTTTGGTTACCACCCCCTTGATGAGGTTCTGATAACCCGATCACAGGGAATCTTCTATTTCAGGTGGGATGCGCCCTACAGGTTCGTGTGTTGCCCATGACACACTGCATGTAGATATTAACAAGGCAAATTGGTGCTTGATATGGAGGCAGTGCCTAGTGGTTCCTTTTTGCTTAAAAACTGACAAAGTTCTGGCAAAGTTCTGCGTTTGAGTAGCATGGTTTGTTCCTTCGGCAGTTGTCGACAAACTGGGGACGAATTCATTTGGAAGCCACTGGAATCTGACATGAGGAATGGCAAAGACGAGTTGAATGGTTCTTTGGTGAGTAATTCATTTCTTCCCTCTTGAGCTTCTCTGATGTAAGGCCTGTACAAAGATGCCACCGACGTACACGTCCAGGACGGGAGCCCCCTAGCGGCTTTGTAAAATTGAACTGAAGGATATGCGATTGACCACTGTTGGTCGATGGCCTTGGATTACACCTGGATTGGATTGAGAATGATGGCATTCAGATGGCATCCACGTATATCCACGTAGTATTTGCTCAGACTCAATTTGACTCAATGACAGGAATACCCAGAGATACCCAGAGCCAGTTTCTGTGTTGCCAAGTCCAATGTGCCCCGTTGATCCACGTTGATCCCTGTTGAGTGGTCTCGACACAGGACAAGCATGTCGTGAGTTCCAAAGTGGTGGATAAGCAAGAGATGCTTGGCTAAATCACTGAAGTCTAGCGGCTCCATGCCGCTGTGGTTTTGCAATGTTTTGCATATCACCATGGGCCATGGCCCACTCTAGGGAATATTGTTTTGGTGGACCTTCCATGTTGCCTTCAGGGACCAAAACAAACAAAAAGTCAAAAAGCCCTAGCGCTTTCAGGATCTTTTAGGACTTCACAGTTCAATTTTCCGGGTATTTTGAAACAGTCAAAGGAGCCTCTGGGCAAGACTGACCTGGAACTTCGAAATCTCCAACTTTGCACCAAGAAACATCTAAACATGAGTCACCCGGAGCCTGTATGCAGAGATACAGTATACAGTGTACATAGGATTCAATGACTATTTGTTGTTGGCTGTGTCTACTCCTTGCAGGTCAGGTTTCCAGGAAAAAATGAAAGATTTTGATCTGGCTCTGTGAAATCGACTTGACAACCCGATATCTCTAGTTTTGAATTTTATTGTTAAACTATATAATATATGTTAAATTGTAGCTGTGGATGTCCCTGACAGTAAACCATACTTAAACTTCCTTGGACACGTGAGTGCAAGGGGAGGGTTCTGTTGCCAAGTTCGTTCCCAATGTCTTGTGACTTGTGATCGTCAAGGCAACCTTTTCAGAATGTCGTCATTTTACCCAGCACCTCGCTTGGATAATTCCGACCGATTCCCGAAATGCCAATGGGCCAAGGCAGACAGTCTCAAAGGTCATCCAGGGCAAGCGAAAGTGCGACCATCCAACTGCCTTGATTTTGTGTCAGTTCAGCATACTTAGCATACTTCAACTAGGTGAGCTGCAACATGTTTAATCCATGGTCATCCATGGTCATCCATGGTGCCTCAAATGTGCAACGGCTCCAGCTTGACGAAAATCAAAGAAGCGAGTGGAACAGCAGCTGAAAAGATCAACGGTTGAAACGACGATTTGTTGGGTTGGACCATGTTGGACCAACATGAAGACTGCAAGACACTTTGAGGCGGCACCAGGAGAGCATCGGTTTGACCTTTTCAACTTGCTACACACATTTCTCTTCCAGCTCAAAGTAGGCCATGTAGTACACACACAGACACTAACGCGTACATATATCAATAAGATATAAAAGTAGACACATGCAGATGCATATTGTCTAGCTGCACTGTGCTACAATCAACAGCCAGCTGCGCTTGTTAGTCGCCGATCTCTTGAGAGCTTGGAACAACAGTGGCTGGGCAGGCAATGTGCCCCAGCAGACAAAATCAAAAAACAGCCGTCTTTTCAGGGATTCTCCAAGACGTTTTTCGAGGGACATCCTTCCATGGCAACGTGGAAGACGGATCCGCTGGCCTACTTCGACCGACAAGTGCAGAGGCAGCAGCACCTTGGCTTCGGTTCTTCAGATCAAAGTTGTCTGAAAAAGTACCAGACTGGAGCAGGAAATTGGGAAGTAAACATATTCCTGCTTTATGGAAATAATTGTATGAAATTGTTTGTTTTCTTGAAATCTCCAACATGGGTAAAGCTCTCGTGAATTTTCTTGCAACCTGATTGACTGCCGAAGGTTTTATCAAGGACTGGTTGATGCAACGAGACAATGGAAGGGTTGGAAATTTATATAATGAAATTCGCAAGTCAAACGGGTTTTGCTAGATCACAAACTTTGCTTTCAACTAGATGTGTTCTTTTTATCATTTGCCCGGTTGCAGTCGTGGTGAGCTTTCCATCCTGAGGAGGGAAGAGCAGTGCCCTCCTCAGCACTAGTTTCATCATGTTTCATCGAGGTGGCCTTTTCTGCGAAGCTTCACCTTGGCCAAGACTAGACTGACTAGAATTTCGTGTAGACTCAGAATTTCAGAGACGCATGCCTTGTTGGACGTAGAATAGGACCTAGAATGCATTGACATGGATTTAATGAGAACAGCAACATGCTGTGACAAACATTGAGTGAATTCATATGAAGGGTTGGAGGGTGGGAGTTGATAACTTCGTTAAGTCTGGCCCAAAATAGAGGCCAGATGTGACTTTTGTTTTGCAC
>Ga0126342_10008113_pt1 | contig 18786 bp, 15 predicted proteins | sample Cyp1metagenome_FD_92528 | JGI IMG/M metagenome (GOLD analysis project Ga0126342, IMG submission 92528) | Coral microbial communities from Lord Howe Island, Old Settlement Bay, Australia - Cyphastrea 1 metagenome | ecosystem: Host-associated > Invertebrates > Cnidaria > Coral ...
GCATATTTGGCCATAGTTTTAGGAATAGCTCTGGGGATTTGACTGTCATTTTATGAATAGCTCTAGAAATTTTATGGATAGCTCTAAGGCCTCACAGGCAAAGAGGCTAAGGCACGTCCTAAACCCTACTGCTTAGGAGGAATGGAAAGTATCCAGCGGGCTTTGACAAATCCACGTCGAATCGGTATAGTTTACTAGGAACTGTCCAAATTGATCCCAGCAAAAAGACACTGCAAATCTCTACTTTACCATTAAGTAGTATTTTGTCCTACTTAACTACTATTAATAACCAATATTACCATTAACATTACATACAAGTTACCATTAACATGAAAATAAACTGATAACATTGATATACCATTAATATTGAGATATTGGAACCTTTAATTTACCATTAATATGACCATTACCCTCTGGTAAACTAACAGTTTGCGATCTGGAAAATCACCATCTTTAATAGGTAAAACATCTATTTTATGGTTCATATTCCATAGCTCGGTTAAAAAAAACCTCTGGTAAACATATTAAACATTCATATAACTGCCATTTTCTAGCTGGGTAAATCCACTATCTATCAATGGCCATGTTCAATAGCTATGTAACAAATTACCAGAGGCTACCAGGGGTACCCTTGATAAACTTCTGATCAAAAACCCCCTCCGGGGGTCCCTCCGAGGTCGAAGAACACAAATCGTTCAGGTTGTCGCGCTGACGCAACCGCCGAGCGAATGGCCACCACTGCTGGACCTGGGGAGGCTTGAAGTCTGGAGAATCAATGGTATATCTATATCTATATATATATATATGTATATAACATATATATATATACTCTATATACATATATACCACACACATATATGAATATAATTAACTATATATATAGAGAGAGAGAGATAATGATAGATATAGAATGATATATATAGATGAAAGGGTTTCTTGAAATGGGGAAGCTCAAAATCATATTGGACATGTCTAATGGTTTTTCCCATTAAGGTCCCAATGGTCCGACCGCGGCGCTCTGTTGGATTAGCCCCTGACGGAAATCTGAGTCGTCGCCGCAAATGCATAGGTGAATAAGCCTCAGGCATCAAGGAGCACGGGTCCAGTTTTGGGGGCTTCCAATATCAATGGATTGGTTTTGTTGGGAAAATCTTAACCGGAAACCATGGTTTTTACCATCAAATATAGAGCTTTCCTGTAAATTTTCCCATCATCCAGTTCTATGACAATATGTTTCACGGTGTTCCGGCGCTGAGTGGATTCATGATGCTAAGGCCGGCTCTCGTCCACTGATGAGGAGTCCTATGTCAATTATGTCATGAGAGTAGGAAAATGTAGGAAACCATGGGATTTTTTTAAATGGGATTTCTATAGGATTAAATTGAAAATTCTTCACAATTTCCATGGGATTGCTAGGGAAATTCATGAGCATTCCCCGTCCCTTGCACCTTCAATTTGCCCTGCCACCATGCCACAACCGGTCCTGGTCTGTCCCAGCCTCTCGACCGACCAACCTTGGGGGATGTCGGAGCTTAAGCAAGCGACAGTTGCCATTCCAATGGGAACTCCACATCAACAAATCTACAGAAAGGCCTCCTCCTGGAATAAACATCCTGTTTGATTATGACCATTTCCCAAAGGATACAGCCGAACATGAGGAAAGCCAACTTTCCAGCGCTGGCAACAAGCCCCTCTCCAAATCTAATGTGTCTCTAAATTAAATGATAGTTTCCAGTCTAAATTATAGTTTCCAATGTGTCCAACATCAATAAACCCAATGTTTTTCTAAATATGTCCAACGTTTCCCAAAGAAACCCTGGATAGTTCCAATCGGCTTCCATGCCCCCGTGCTGGCTTCGATGCAGTTGACTGGCCGTCAAGCACAACTGAGCGAGGCAGCCAAGAGGGGTTTTGGGGAAGGTCACACCATTGCCATAGCTTTGGTTGAGACCCCCCAGTTTACAAACACTTTAGATGCCATTGGAGCCATGGAACCAACCAGTTTACAAACCTACAAAGTGGTACCCGCCAGTGCTATGGAACACCATTTAGTTTGATGATTTATCATTGTTAGCAATGGTGTTTAACTTTCATAGCTCTGCTAGTTTAGCAGAGGCTAAACTTTTCCTGCTCCAGCAATGTTCAAGAGCATCCACAAGAACCACCAAAAACTCTACACTTTGGCAATCGACAATCCCCCATTTCATTAGTTCGATGATTTTCAGATTATATAATCCATTTATGGTGGATGGTCCATTGCCACATTCGATTCCTCATCCTCTTAGCTCCAGGCCGATATGACCGTTATGCTAGTCAAAGCCTCAGAAACACTGGCGGAATGTGCTGGGTCTGCTTCCATGTTTTTGGGTACCCGTTCTTTATTCAAAAACGCTCATTTTAGGGATCTATACCGGTCCCCTAAATCAAAATAGGAAAAGTCAACCACCATCAATGTGAATCAAAATAGATCAAGCAAAAATCAGGGAACCATGGAACCATGGAAGAACTACCCTCTGGTGAACTAACATAGCAATGGAAAATCACCATTCTTAATGGGAAAATCCACTATTTCAATAGCCTTTTTCCATTAAGTTCTATCAAGTTCTATCTTTCTCATGAGATCCTTACAGAACTTCCACAACGATCTGCTGGGGCCATCTGACCAACGCAGGCCATCTCCAGCGCATCGAGGCAACATGTGCTGCTTAAGTGGCACGCTGACATCCAGGCACCGGTGCCACGCTGACTTCACTTGGCGATTCTCGTAGCGTGGTCACTGGAGAATCATTGGGGTAGTGATTAGTAGTGATTAGTCATGATTAGTCATGATTTGATTAGTCATGATTAATCATGATTAATCATGATTAGTCATGATTAGTCAACTGCGACCTGGTGAAAGTGCAAACTTCAGATGATTCCATCGAAGCTGCAGCTATGCTAGCTTAGCTATGTCTGCACTCATGATATATCTCTGGTTGGTGGTTTCAACATGTTTCAACCTACCCCTCTGAAAAATATCAGAGTTCGTCAGTTGGGGTTATATATTATTCCCAATATATGGAAATTAATAAAATTCATGTACCAAACCACCAACATCCACAAACCACCTGGGAAGTGGCTGAAAAGTTCATTGCTCCTGGTCTCCTGATCCTCTCACTGCGGTATATCCACATAGCAGCCCCGTGCACCACCCACCGAGCCGTACAGAAACAAAACGTGATGAAACTTTAATGAATTCTCCACATCATTTTCAAATTCACCCAAGGTGAGTTACAAATCTGAGTCCGGAAAAAACATGAAAAAAAATCACCGGCATCAAATCGTTTTTGGGCGTCAGCCTCACACCATCCGTGTGAGACAAGCAGAACTGTTCACGACAGTTCTGCAGATCGCGCATCGTGAAAAGCTGCCCGACTTGTCGTGAAATGCTGCGTTTGCCTACCTTATTCATGTCTTTTTCATGGCTTCCTGAGGCATGAATCAAATCTGGGAGACATCGGGAAACTGCAACTTTTACACGTTTTACACCTACCTTTTCTAACATGATTTTGGAGAAGTTCTTCATCTTGTGTTCCTGATCGTTTTTGAATCCGACCATAACTGGCTCCATGTCGCTATGTCGCTCATTCAACAATCACGCGGCCGGTCAATGCCTGGACTCCGAATGGGTTTTACGACCTTCTGGTAAACTTGGCATAGAAAAGATGCATCTGTTTAAACTATTGAACTATGTCAATAGTATTTCAATCAATTTTACAAAACATATACTGGCATATACTGGCAATAATATAGAAAACTGGAAAATCCATAATCTTATGGGTGCAAACTGTTCAAACTACATCCATCATCCATTCACCACCCTCGCCCGAAAACCCAAGAGGATCTGCCTTCGACGACTTCCTGTGCGAGTCTCCGATGTGGAAAACCCAATGCCACAAACATACCAACCTACCATTTGGGGTTGGTTTATGCAATCCATTTAAGGTGATGTTTAAGGGCTTTCCACATTAGCACGTATGTATACACATATACACGTATGCATATAGATATATATATATATACACACATACACACATACACACACACACAGACATACATACATACATACATACATACATACATACATGTGTCTGTGTTACTTTGTATTGTGAATATATATTATATATTATATTATATTATATTATGTTATGTTATATTATATTATATTATGTTATATATATATATACATATTGTATCGCGCGACACATACTGTGTTGCATGTGCAGACTACATATGAAGCATGTGTATACATGCGGACAAGGCACAAATAAAAAGATATGATGCTTGCTCAATGCTCATTTGTTACGCAACCAGTCATTGCCATTTTTCATAATGCAGCAACCAACTTCCCAATGGTGTCCCAAACAAGGTCAAATCTCTGTAAGAAGTGGCAGTTGAGTGCTCAACATGCGGGTCCAAATGACTTCCAGCACATGGTTTCACCAATTTGAAACCCTGGGATTTATGATTGCAATGTAGGGGAATGTTTACCATCATGTTCATTCATATCCCACCTTTTGCTTTCATCATTCGCCCATCATTGTCAACCCTTCTGGATTTAAACAGGTGATTTGTTCGGCCGTGAAACTGATGTCCCCGGAATCCCCAGCAATCAAAAATTGCATAGGAAAATGCCTTCGGTCTGAAATGACTAGAGTAGTCCATGAAGAACAGTGATATTCCGTTAGAACAAAATCCATGGCAGTCTTTTTATCAGAAACCCTGCAGAAGTTGGAGTACCACCGTGGCAAAACTTAGATGTCCGGCCAAAAATAGTGTTCCGCTGGCATCAATCAAATGGAAAGAAAACCATACTAAACTAACAATCACCAGTTAATTTACCCCCATTTATGATACCTAACCCCCTATTTCTTTTGTCCGTTTCCGCCGTTTTTGGCGGTCAAAGCGGTACCCATCAAGTTGCTCCCCCCAGAAATTGGGACAAATCTAGCCTATAAGAACCTCCTGTGAAAAGTTGCAAGACTATATACCATCCATTACCATCCTCATTCCTCTAACAAGGTAATGATTCTCAGGGTGCATTTTAGTTAAGTGGTGCCTTGTGTAATGCAACCTTCCACTGTGGTAAAAGATCCAGGAAAAGGTTGTACATAAAATTCATGTTAAGAAAAACAAATCGGTGGGGATCTCACAGAAATCATCAAATCTTATCTTATTTCATATAATTTCAGCAAAGACATGTTATGTCAACTTTCTAGTACTGCATCCTCTGGTAATTTAACATAAGTATGGACAATTAGCTGTTTCATCGGTAAATCATTGAACTAAGTGAGCCATTTGCCATGGTTTCCATTGCAAACTCCTAGATTATGCCATGATACCTCCAGTAGATCACCAGTCCTGTTGTATTCACACCAAAACCCCATTAACATCCAAAAAAAAAAACATTAAAAATCCCATGAAATCCCATTCAATTAAATCCAATGAAATCCCATTAAAACCCATTAAATTACACCCCATGAAATCCCATGAAATCCCACTAAAACCCATAGAATTAAATGCCATGAAATCCGATTAAAACCCATTAAATTAAATCCCATGAAATTCCAGTAAAAACCATTAAGTTAAACCCCATGAAATCCCATTAAAGCCCATTAAATTAAATCCCATGAAATTCCATTAAAACCCATTAAGTTAAACCCCATGAAATCCCATTAAAGCCCATTAAAATAAATCCCATGAAACCACATTAAAACCCATTAAATTAAACCCCATGAAACCCCGTGAAATCCCATTAAAACACATTAAATGAAATCCCATGAAACCCGATTAAAACCCATTAAATGAAATCCCATGAAATCCCATTAAATTATATAAATCCCATGAAATCCCATTAAAAGCCATTAAATTAAATCCCATGAAATCCCATTAAAACACATTAAATTAAATCCCATGAAATCCGATTAAATCCCATGAAATCCCATTAAAACCCATTGAATTAAACCCCATGAAGTCCCATTAAAACCAATTAAATTAAATCCCATGAAATCCCATTAAAGCCCATTAAATTAAATCCCATGAAATCCAATTAAAACCCATTAAATTAAATCCCATGAAATCCCATTAAATCTCATTAAACTAAATCCCATGAAATCCTATGAAATCCCATTAAAACCCATTAAATTAAATCCAATGAAATCCCATTAAAACCCATTAAATTAAACATTAAATTAAATCCCATGAATCCCATTAAAGCCCATTAAATTAAATCCCATGAAATCCCAATTTGTTGATGCTTTGATTTTGTCCTCCAGGATCGGGGGATCTGAGGCGCAGGCGATCCCGACTGTCTCTCCGCCGCTCGTTGCGCTCGTTGCGCTCGTTGCGCTCGCTGCGCTCGCTGCGCTCGTCGCGCCGCCGGCCGTCACCTGGTGCATCACTGGGATCACTGGGGTTTACCCTCTGGTGATTTAACATAGCTATATTGAAAATGGCAATCTATAGTTGGTTTCCTTATTAACAACGGTGATTTTGATAGCTACGTTAGTTTACCAGAGCGTATAGTATAGCTCGAAGTCTTTGCTGCGAAAATCCGAGTAGAAACAGCTTGGAACGGCAAAACCGATGGCTTGAAAAAATCCTGAAAAATCATCGTAGAGGTTTCTTGCAAATCTTGGTCAGGAAAATTGCTTGCAAAATGTTGCAAACTTTTGCCCCGGGATCCCCTATCAAAACGACGATCACCCACTCAAAAACAAGTGGGCCGAAAGCTTTGCATGCTGTGGAATAGTCGTCACTAATTGGGAGTGCGGAAAACCGTGGCTTGGTTTAAGGGAAATTTTACCCAAAAAGTATGGAAGTTCCTATGGGCGAAACATGGTTAAACTTTCCCATCATCCAGTGGGACAGTTCCACTGTTCCACCATTTCCCATCCATCCACCGTTGCGATTGCAAGCGAGTCGCGGCTTCGCTGCCGCGAGTGTCTGCTACCACCTTGTTGCTGGAGGAGGAATTTTTGTAATGTACCATTTATATTGTACAGGCTACTGTATGTAGGGGGGTATGCCCCCCACCAATTCCAAAAATGATGGATGTGTCCGAAAATCGGAGACCGTACTGTTCTTGGATGGCCTACGGGCATGATCCATTTTCGCCATGATGTTTGGGCGTCCAATTTCAAGAACCATCCATCAGTCTGCCCGGCAACGTGTGGACATTTTAGAACCACATGCCATTAACATCACATAACACCACCCCTCATCCGAAGTCACGCTGATCAACTTCCAATCTTTGCGGAACATTTTTCCAATCCCACGCTAGCATGCCTAGACATAGCCCGTTTCATTATCGTCGTGTAACATGCCAACGTTCTATAATATCAGTAATTAACCCCAATTGCTGTCAAATCCAAAACTTGCTGCGGACCCCACGTCGCATCCTTCTGGTTTGGTTTCGGCAACATGTTCAAAGTGACTTCATCATCTCATTTGCCCATTCACTTCGAAATAGTTCGATGAGTTACCCGTCAAAACTGGGTTTGCATGGATCTTCCATGATTTTCCATAGCAAACTGTGTCCGGGCTCGGGGCCTGGGCCCCTGAGTGCCTCACTGTCACTGCGACTCCGCCCACGCCTGGCCGAAACGTCGCAAGTTTCGTGGAGTTCCGCGGTTTTCCTGACGCATCCTGCCACACTTCAAACATAGACCTATTTTACCCTCTGATCAAACATGGCAATGGAACTTTTAGCTGGGAAAATCATTGAACTAATTGGGAGATGTTCCATTGCTATGTTCGATTTTCGGATGGTACTATAGTTGTCTTCTCCATATTGAAGTTTCCCTTGCGCTTCCCCCATGTTTTTCGCTGTGTGCCACGACTATGTCAGGACATGGTCCTGTCTAGAAGCGGCTCCAAAGCTGGGGTATGGTTCAAAGGGGCACCAGCGGCACCTGATGCACGAAAAAAAAAATGCAATTTGATTGACCATTTCTTACCACTAATTAAAAAATGAGGTGCCACATTTTCTAAATCCAGTATAGTCAATGCATAGTCGCTGCAATTCGGAATCAACCGAAGATTCCACATATTTTGACCCATCCCCTTGGTCCCTTGGGTCCATTGACGCTGCTTAGCAGTGCCATCAGATTGGTTGAGAGCCAGGCCACGCCTGGGATGTCTTGGCAAAAAAATGGGGGCACGGAAATCTGGTCACAAATTATTTGTTTAGATTCATCATTATCTATTATAGATAATGATGAATCTAAATCTATATATATATAGAGATATATAGACATAGATATATAGATATATAGTTATACTGATATTTAGATGTATAGATATATAGGTATGTAGGTATATAGATATATAGATATATAGTTATACTGATATGTAGATATATAGATATATAGGTATACTGATATGTAGATATATAGATATATAGGTATATAGGTATACAGATATATAGATATATAGATATATAGATATATAGATATAGAGATATATAGATGTATAGATATATAGATATATAGATATATAGATATATAGATATATAGAAATATAAATATGTAGATATGTAGATATGTAGATATATAGATATAAATTTAGATATAGGTATAACTATTATATGTATATCATATATATATGTGCAGTAATAAGTAGGAATGTCATTGATTGTGAACTGAGCAAAGAAATTGCTTCAGAGCTCCGTAGTGTTCCCAAAAAACTGTTGTTTCTTGCCTTCCGTTGTCACCAGTCTCATCAACCCCAAGCGGCTTTGAATACCCCTTTCTGGGACGGGGAAAAAATAGGTTGAACATGTAGAACCCTTGTTTTTACCATAGGCTCTGAAGTTTCAGTTGGGATGTCCTGTAACTGCCCCCCTTCTCCAGGGACTTTCCCTTGAAACTCGCTGCTTCCAGGTTGGAACTCGGCCGTCGCGGCTTGCAACAATGTGGACCAAAGTGATCTCCGTGGAGCAGCTTGGCCTGGAGATGACGACTCGCATTGGATGATGAGATGTTACTGTTTGAAAAACCACTTTTCATGAACTTTCCATCCTGGATTTTGGGGGAACCTCGATATATACATACCTAAATAAATCTATATAATATACATATATATACACACATATATATATATATATATATATATATATAAGTAAGTAAGTAAGTAAGAAAGTAAGTAAGTAAAGTAAGTAAGTAAAGTAAGTAAGTAAGTAAGTAAGTAAGTATGTATGTATGTATGTATGTATGTTTGCTTGTATGTATGTATGTATGTATGTCTGTATGCCTGTATGTTTGTATGTCTGTATGTCTGTGTGCGTGTGCGTATGTACGTATGTACGTATGTACGTATGTAGGTAGGTAGGTATGTATGTATGTATCGCGGGGGGGGGTGACGTTTGCCCGAAATCCACGGAATTCCATGTGGGACTGCAATCTGCTGTGTTGTTTCCATGCGTGTTTTTTGCACACTGCGAGCATGCAAACTATTGATATTGCCTGCGTTTTGTGGCATTTTTGCGCTTACCTAAGACGGTGCCAAAATCACCTTTTGAAGCGTATCTCAAAGATATGCCCCGTAATTTGCATCGTTTCGAGCCGTTAACTGAGACTTCGACAAACCGCAAGACTTTGAAAGAACACCAATAACCTAACCCTAAATAAACCCTAAACTGACCCTAAATCAACCATAAATAACCCTAAATAGACCCTAAAACAACCGTGAGCAAAACCCTAAAACAACCCTAAATAGCACGAAAATTAACAAAACATACCCTAAATGAACCCTAAACAAACCCTAAAGAAAATCCCACAGGGGTGGTATGTCAAAGTTTCGTAGATATTTCCATGTGGCACCATTACAAGATGTATATGCCTGCATTCGTGTAAGGACACATTCTGTCTCCTCTCTCTCTCTCTATACATATATACATATATATGTATTTATCATCTTTAGATCAGTGCATAGTATCACACATCTGATCTGGGATTTTACCAAAGCTATGTCCTGTATAGCGATGGGGGAAGTTTGACCTCAGAGCTCTATGTCGTGCCATCAGTTTGCTGGGGGGGTAGTCTTGGAAGCAAATAGTGGAATTCTTATTCGTGGGCTGGTAGTACCAGATCTGCTTATACCTCTGAAGATCTTTGTCTCTCTAATTATACGTAGATAGATGGAAAAAAAACATATAATTTTCAATATATCGGTGCTGCAGACACATGTACACGCGCACACACACACACTTGATCAGAACTGTCGTTCCGAGTTTTGTTGTGGAATGCATCAGGTGTGCAAAAAACACCAACGCAACAACATGACACGATGAGATGAACCTATACGTCCCCCCCAGCTGCGACTTAAATGCGCCCAGGGGCGGGACTATACATATATAATATATAAATATAAATATATCTACAGGTACAGGAAACCCGCCACGTTTCCCTTCCCACTCATGCCCACAGCTTCGGTTGCGTATGGTGGGACATGAGTGCCACACGATAATATATAATATATATATATGGTCAGCTTCGTTGCACATCTTTGCATACCGAAATGCTCCATATAGTCCACAATGGCAGCGTAGGCGTAGGCCCACATAGCTCGGAACTTACCCATCTGATTCGCCACAGTGAATGCAGTTTGCAACCTGTAGCGCATGAAAGGAATCATCCAGTAAAGTCCAAAGCTCAGGTACTTGACTCTTTCAGCAATGCTGTTCCAGCTGGGAGCATCCGGCTTGATGGACTTCTCCATGTTGGGCAAGACAGCGCTTGCAGCCTTACGCTTGCGACGCGACTTCTCGCCATTGGAAAAGCTCTTTCTTGGCCGGTTGATTGGTGCCAGCCCCTGCGATTATGAAGACTCTCGAACTTGCCCAATCCCCTGCCTTTTCACCTAGTTGCCTTCTAAGAAGGCAACGAAGCGGCATACCTTCCTGTGGGGGCTGTGGGCGCGCCAGCGCACAGCGCGCGGCGTGGCCTTCTGGAGGACCATCGTCAAGCGGTGCACCCTCCGCTGCTCCCGCACTTCCCCTGCCAACTCCTCCTGCGAATTTTGCTGGATTTATGGGAGCGCGTGTAGAATTATATATGTATATTAATATATATATATGATACATGTAATTTTTATCTTCCTTTTTATGCATCCATCGATCTTCCTGCAATAAGAGATGTCTCAATCCTGAATGGTAGATCATTGCTTACATGCTGCTCTCAAGCCTTTGTCCGTGGAAATATATCGGGCCATCGATGACCAACCTATTTGCCCAAGCAATCTGTGTTGGGCGGTTAGGATCTAATTGTGCATCATTTGTTCTATTATCATGAATGTGGCCCAGGATCCATGCGATCTGTGCGGAACCAACTCTGAGCAAACCCTAAAACAATCTGAACATATCCTGAACAAACCACAACCCAACTAAACCCCCAATGAAACTTTGGGCGAACGTCCGCCCCGGAGGGGTATGTATGTATGTCTGTCTGTCTGTATGCCTGTAAAATGTCGGTATGTCTGTATGTCTGTCTGTATGTCTGTATGTCTGTTATGTCTGTATGTCTGCATGTCTGTGTGTATGTATGTATGTCTGTATGTCTGTATGTCTGCATGTCTGTATGTACGTACGTACGTATGTAAGTATGTATGTACGTGTATTCATATATTACACGTGAAAATAAACACGTTGCGGACATGTGTTTTCTTAACGTACATGGTTATACACATGTAATCTGGCAAATCCAATGATTTTCACAATCCCCAAAAAAACAATAAATGGGTGGGATTTCAACCATCCCCAGTCATGGCAGGTGTATGGCATTAGGTTGCCCACATGCCCTGCCTCATCGACAAGGCGCCTCTTCTGAACTGGCAGCCTTGGTCAATCTTGCTGGGGCTCCAGTGGCTGGCAAGAAGAAACAAAGGGCTGTCCGACGTCGCAAACCCACTGCCACAAATATATGTTTATATATATGTATATGCAATTGTGCTCTTATATATATATACATAGCACGTAAATAAATAGACATGCATTTGTGCACTTGCGTGTATATATATATTATTGTTATTATTATCATTATTATTATCATTATTATTATCATTATTATTATCATTATTATTGTTACTATTATTGTTATTATTATTACTTTATATATTTATATTATATATTATATTTATTTAAGTTATATATTTGTAGAGGGAGAGAGAGAGTGGCTGCAATGTGATTTTTATGGTTTACAAATGTTCGCAGTCACTCCTGAATGGTTTATGCACGCTAAGAACCTGTTAGTTCATGGTAGCTCAAACGGGTAATGGTATCGAGCTTGCCACATTGCACCACTTTAACTGGAAACGCTCCCTCTGGATTCCAATCTTTGGATTTGCTGCCAACAGTTGCCATCAATTGAACAGAGACAGCAGTGACTTTTCTAGAACAAGCCCGGATAAGCCCGGTCACTTTATCCTCAATTTGTGCTGTCAAGTGCGCAACCCTTACCCTGTTGAATCCTAGTTCGCTCGATGGATCAGTTCAAATCCCAGGTGCGCCCGCTGGTCTCGAAATTTCCGTGCCATGCGAAGTCCTACAAGAGCATGGACCATCAAACAGTTCTGACAAAAATCTATGGAAGCCATGGAAAAACTATGAAAAACTGAAAAACTGCTAGTGTTGTCAATCCAAGTGCCAAGGATTGAACAACGAAATCCGTTTCAATGTCGAAACTGAAACCCATATATGGAGACATGGCTTCTAGAAGGAAATCCACACCCAAAAGTGGCCCCTTCTCCTTAATTCTGTTCACACACATGGCAAAAACGGGGACACTCAAAAAGTAAGTTGCTGAAACACAAGGATGACCAACGTTTTAGGGGGAGGTCTGGACTGTTGCGCTGTGCATCACCCGTCTCAGCATTGACTAGTCACGATGAATAACAAACATTGTTGGTAAGATCCCATGGCCGCGTGGGGTTGGTTGCATTCACCTCCTTGTTGGTACAGCATCAAAAACTTTACCGCAAACCAACAGGCGAGCATGTTACTCTCTGCCGAAGATCACTGACAAAATAAGCGGGCGAAATGTCCATTGCCTGGACCTTGTCAGACTGCCAAAGTTAATTGTCTAGGGTGTTCCTCCCCGATATGCCTGCAATCCCTGAAAAAGGCTGGATGAATCTATCCCTATTTGTGGCACTCTCTGGCCGAAGGAAGTGTAGAAGTCAAACTTCCGACAATAATATGGGCAGATGGAAAAGCAGAGGTAGTAAGAGTCAGAGAAGAGAAGAGCAGAAGAAAGAAGATCAGAGAAGAGAAAGAGTCAGAAGAAAGGAAATGCACGTGCGCGAAAATGTAGAAAAGTCGCAATTCACTGTGTTTTTCCGATGATTTGTGGCTCCGGAGGGTCGAAAAGTAGGCTCGCTAAAGAAGCGGGTGCGGAGCCATCTGGCCAGATGAGAGATGAAAAAGTGCACGCCGTTGTGGCGTGCAGCACATTTCCAAATCAAAATGTACGAAACACACCATTCTCGGACCACTTTCGAAACTTGACATGTCAAAAAAGTGCACGCCATTGTGGCGCGAAGCACATTTTCTCAAGTCAAAGGTGCAAAAAATGACGGGTACGGCGCGCTTTTGGACGTTCAGATGTCGCTTCGCGTGGCCGGCGCTGCGGATTGTGCACGTTGTCAAAAGTGAGCAAAACGTGCGGGTTTTGTAGCAATGTCGACCAAAACCACCACTACACTCCACTCCACTCCACTACAGCTACAACTACATTACATTACACTACACTAATTACATTACACTACACTACGCTACACTCCACTACACTACACTAATTTCAACTACAACTACAACTACAACCACAAGTACACTACACTAATTACACTACACTACATTACATCACACTCCACTTCACTACACTCACTACATTACAATACAACTACAACTACAACTACATTACACTACACTATATAATTACACTACGCTGCACTACGCTACACTATACCACACTACACTACACCACAGTACACCACACCACACCACACACTACACTACACGACACTACACTAACTACAACTACAACGACAACTACAACATACTACAACTACACTGACACTACACTACACTATACACTAAACTACACTCCACTCCACTACGCTACACCACACTACACCACACCACACCGCACAACACCACACAACACCACACTAATTACACTACACTAGACTAGACTACACTACAGCACACTACACTATATTACATTGCGCTACGCTCATTACACCACACCACAGCTACAACTACATCTGCACTACACCACACTACATCCAGCAGTTGTGGGTGAGGTGACATGGCAACCACTCCAAAAAAAAACAACTCCAACCACCTTTCGGCCCATCAGTGGATTCCATGCACCACGACAACTCACCTCTCCTATAGTGTCCTATCTTTGAAACTTCCGCCACCGCCTTGTGCGGGACTACTGGTATACAAATATTGCCATATCTTGCCCCAAAAAAAAAAACACATTTTGAGATATTTATTTTGAGCAGGTCCTCTCAACTGCTTGGACTTCTTTCGCTCAGCCTTCGCAACAGCAGCCTGCTCACGGTAAAGTGCCTCAGGGACGTTGGGACGTTGGCTGCTGCAAACATCACCCTTCGGGGAATCTAACTATCAAGCGATATTTAACTCACACGACATTGGGAATATCATGAGGATAAAGACCATGTGGCAAAACGCTCGGTTCAACCAGCTTTAGATGGTGAAAATACCCTCGGCATCCGACTACAACCCAGTAAGTGTAACCCCCCTAAATCAAATGAAATCTTCATTTTCCCTCCATTTTCCCTCCATGTTCCCTCCCTTTCAATGCGGTTCGCCTTGGAGAGGCGCTCCTCCATGCTGCAGAGCCGCTGCGCTGCGGAGGCGTGGTCCTTCATGAGCTGCTGCAGCGCGTAGCGAATGAAGCGATTGCTGGTCTTGGCGTCGAAGTTCCAACCTACCGATGGAGCCCCAGGTTGCCATGGAGAGTTGATCATGGTTAATATATGTTAATATCTATTATAACAATATGGTAATATCCATCAATATCTATGGTTCATGGTTAATATCCATCAATATATATATATATATATATATTAATCATATACCCTCAAGTACGAGCAGGGCCCTTGAGGAAAGATTTTAGACTCAAAAAGGTGTCTGAAATTATTTTCCCAGGGGGGGCCCTGGAATCAAATCTTCGGAAATCAAGCTTATGATCCTAGAACCCCTTCATTTTAGAGCCTTTCTGTTGTCAAAAAAAGGCATCAAAAATTGCATCCAAGCAAAACCCACAATCTCATGACACTTCGTAGTAGAGGGTATTTAATAATCGTCAATATTCATGATTATGGGTATAGTCCCCTGAATTTTCAATGGATTGGTTTAAGGGAACATCTTAACCGGAAACCCATTGTTTTTATCATTGAATATAGGGGTTTCCTGTAAAATGTTCCATCATCCAATGTGAACCATGTGGATTGGTCTTTCAATTCAGATGACCAATAGAAGTCACCCCTTTTGCAGCAGTTCAACATGTGTTGTAATCAAAAATTTGCTTTCCATAGAACAATTAGAGGAAACCCTGGTTTTAAATGTTAATATTATAGATGGTTAATACTTAGATGGTTGATACTATAGATGGTTAATGGTTTTTAACCATTCATTGATAACAAAAAAACAAACTTCGATCTTTCTGGGTAACCCTCCAAGTGACGCGTCAAGGTCTGCTTAAATTCTTCCGGATCAATGGTTCCGCCACCGTCTGAGTCCAGCATTCCAAAGAGCTGATGTAAATCTGCCTGCAACGGCGCTGCGGCGTTCTACGCCGTTCAAAAGGCCTACAGAAACATGGTTGAAAGGTGGTCAAACGCCACGATTATCAGATTATTGTTCTATTTAGTTAAAGAGTCAAGGATTCAAGGCGGCTAAAAGTTCTGGTTTCCACGTCGCAACATAGATCACACTGATCACACTCAGATTCCAAGACTGGAATCGAATTCCGAGTTTAGTCTCATCCGGGGTTGACATATGTTGACATATGTTGACATATGTTGACATCTTATTTTGACTGATGTTCTGCTCACAATCTGCTCACGTTGCCTGATCGATGTCCATGACCCGTAGGCGATTCTGAAATTCCCGGCTTTTCGCAGCTCCATCCAGCAACTCAGGCAATGTAAGCTCACCATCACCTCAGCTGCTGATAAAAGGCCATTTCACTGAAATCTGCCCCCCAAAAAAGGGCCAAAAGTCGAAGATCTCGCCGCATTTCTGGAAATATCCAGAATTTCTGTTGATTATACCAGTTATTCATGAAAATCATGTGGTGATTCTGTACCCTTCAAAGCTGTGATTCTGTGATTGTATACAAGTTACTTCAAGAGCTCTATAATGTGGTGAACCCATCAATAAACCATCCCCAAAATCGCCATAAATGGGTTGTTGAAATCTTTCCCAAATGGCAGGTGTATTGTTGGGCCTCCCGCATTACCCAAGAGTTATTCCAAGTTGCCATCCCCATCAATGAGTTGAAACATCTTATCCAGTCGTCTGAACTCTTCGTCTGCTTCCTCCTCCAACTCCTCAGTCGACCGTGAACGGTTCGACCTAGCCGACCTGCAAGAACCATATGGAAAACATTCATGAGTGCTTTTTGGATCTTTTTGGCAATATTATATAGCACAAACACACATATGTATCTAATTCTAACATAGGCAGAACTATGCATTATTAATTATATATATATATGTACAAGTACCATTCATCTAAGTAAAATGTCTGAAGTTTCTTTCAGTCCCTCTCTGCTCCTGCAGATGCCGAGACTCATTAGCCATGTTGCTGACGTCTTTGGTTCGCTGCTCGGCAAACTGGTCCACCACGACTGGTGCTTGAGGGGATGGGCCAGTCTCTCATGAGGTCACTCTGATTATAGGAAAGGAGCCACTTCAAGTTCAATTTCCGACAAGGCCAATCACCATCTAAGTAAGTTGGCAATATCCCCAAAAAGAAACAGTTATGTATAACATGTACATTATTTACTTTTCAGAAGATTGACACCCCACTTGCAACTCATAGTCGTCTTGACTTTATGGATCACACCCAATTTGGCGCTCCTGCAACAATCAGATTCAGCACTCCGAAGACGATCGAGAGCTGGGAACCTGCCCCCCCGATGGATCAAACCCTTGCTGACGGAGTCGTGGGAAAGCCAAGGCCATAACACATCCGAGTCCATCCTGTCAACTAACCAAAGGGCTCATGATAAACATAATCCCATTGCCAAATTATACCTCCCTATAAACACCAACTTGGGATGTCTGTTGGGGGTGCCCCCATCGATGAATCGTTTGGTTGATCAGCTGTACCATCGATGCAGCTGGGCAACCACAAAAAATGAATGCTGCGAAGGGATTGCGTTCGATCAATGGAACGGCGACTCTGCCCCAGGAGTCAATAGCCACCACCGTTTTAAAGAGAAGAAGGTTGGCATTCATGACCTCAAGTCGCAAACTTCTTTGGCTTTGTCGAAAAATAGGGTACCCGAAAAACAATTGATGGCAAAGGGCAATTTTCCATCATTTTCCCATTCAAATAGCCGTGTATTGGGCATAATCTATTTTCAGACAAACCCACAGCAGAGGTGACCTTTCTGGTTGCAGTGGCCAAGGATCGTTGCTCAAAGACCGTTCGCAAAAGCTGCAGTCTTGCCATACGCCTTCCTCAGCAAAGCGGCCAAATACTGGGTGAAACACTGGGTGAAACGCTAAAATGATGCCAGTTCTCCAAGTACTATAGCCACTGAGACTCAGCCACCAGCACCTTCATATCCATGTGGAGCATTTCCACTGCCAACATCGACCAAGCAGCCATGCAGATGAAGCCTGAGCCGAGCTATGTCAGCTACGTCGGGCCAAGGCGACATCGGCGACATCTTATCACTGATGGTTTCAGCAGGCCCAAGAAAAACCGGCAAGTACTCAATGGTCACCCTGAAAAACAAAAGGTGGAGGTGCGGATAATTTTGAAATGATTACCTGCTCATAGAAAACATGAAAACTAGAAGTCTGGGTGATGGGATTGAGATTCATCAGTGATATCCCATTATAGTATGATACCCCAAAATTCACCAAACTATTCCCTATAAAACATGAGATTCATCACGGGTTTTTTGCCTTTCTCATCACCCAGACTTGGACCAGAATCACGAGGAAAAAAACTCCGCCCGCCGAGGTGCAAAAGAGGAATGACCAGAACAAGGTCTTGAAGCAACTGGTGGCCATCAACAGCAACCTCACTTCAAAGGATTTCAGCTAGCGAAATGTGGCGCCAAAACATCAGAGAGCACTACCCCAGAAAACAACACTGAATGGTGCATACATCTGCAATATATATATATATACATACATATAAAAAGACATGTATATATATGTATATATATATATATCTATATATATATACTCCGAGGGTACATGCCCGAGGCGCTTGCTTTACCACTTATTTGAGGCTCCGGTTTTGGGGCCTTGGGCCCACCTAGGCTTTGAGAAGAAGCGCCCCCAAACCCTTAATAAAAGGCCTACTAAGGCATGACGTACAAATCGCAATGGCTTGGACGTGAAACTACTAACCATATCGCGAAAAACTAGTAAAGCACCAGTTGCGAATCACAATGGCTTGGACGCAAAACTACTAAGGAGTTCATGAAAAACTACTAAGGCGTGAGTTGCAAATCACAATGGCTTGGACGCAAA
>Ga0126342_10008114_pt1 | contig 18785 bp, 13 predicted proteins | sample Cyp1metagenome_FD_92528 | JGI IMG/M metagenome (GOLD analysis project Ga0126342, IMG submission 92528) | Coral microbial communities from Lord Howe Island, Old Settlement Bay, Australia - Cyphastrea 1 metagenome | ecosystem: Host-associated > Invertebrates > Cnidaria > Coral ...
AAGATATGCCAGATAGAATGCCGGATCGAATGCCAGAAGATATGTCAGATAGAATGCCAGAAGATTTGCCAGTAACAAATCGATAAATGTCATGGTGGGGATCACTCGAAGTAAAGTAATTTAAGAGAACAAATATTTTTGTTGGGAAAAATAGATCGATCAACTCGATTGAGCTGGAATTAGAATGAATTAGATACTTAAATCAGTTTGTTTCCCCATGGAAATTGTATGGATTTTTGGTGAAGTCATGAGTTCACCATCGAGTGGAGCGTGAAAATGCGTGATTCAACTGTCAAACATACTCAGCAAAATCTCAAAAAGTCATGCGAATACTTAACATATGAACATTTTAATTCAGACTTGATAATCCAATTATCACTGGCTGGCGGTTTCAAACCCCTCTGAAAAATACGAAAGGCAGATGGGATCATTATCCCAACTATGTTCCAAACCACCAACCAGATCAAATATAATTCAGACTTGATCATACAATTATCAAATTCCGTTTTTTTCACATCAATTTTACCCAAATGTCTCACTCAACGCGATGAACATGACATGGGAACTTCACCATATCTTAATGGCAATGGCGGCAATGGGATGGGAAAATCATGGTATTTGATGATTTCTCCAGCTAAACAGTTTTTAATGACAGTTAAACTGATGTCAAGAATATCTGAGTTAAGCGCTGAAAACACGAACCATCTCCGTTTTATCATATCCCACACGCTCCATCTGGTATGTTCACCTACAGTTGGGTCATTTTTGAGGGGGAAAGACATGTTGCCTTAGATATTCCAGCACCATGGAGCATCATATCCCAATATCCATATATAATAATCATATCCATATATCCATATCCCAATATCATATTCATAAGAACATGCCCCATTTCGGATAATTCTACCATTCGAATCTTCATTTCCCTCAGGGATTTCTTTCCCGGAGATCGATCGTCTCTAACGACCGGAACGACCGGAACCTGCCAGGGTGTAAAACGCAGTGAAGTTGAGGGGCTTCGCATCCCACTCCTGAGGCGCGCAAGCGCGAAGGATCTTTGGAAATGGATCAGATTCAGTGAGGACATGATCGAGATTTTTAATGAAATCGCTACACTGATTATAAAGGAAATAAACAACATAGTAACTATAACATAGTAAATTCTAGTAATACAATGTGCTACATTGGCAAATATTATATATATTATATATACAGATATACTCGCTTCCAGATATGTTTGGGGTATTTTGGGGTTAAGGAGTGCCAATTACTAACCATGGACATGTGTTTCAGTTTGCTAATCTTGAAAGAGGCGTGACTCTTTTGATTTAAAGCATTTCACATTTTGGTATGGGAATCAGGATCACGAATGTGGCTCTTTTCGAGCAATTACCACACTGGACCCAACCCCAGCCTTCTTGGAATATGTTGCCTTTGAAACAGAAACAATCCCTGCCAAAGAATCATCTGTCATAGCTGTTCCGTCAAACACACAACATCTCTGAGCCTCTGTTGCCTTGCTGGAGCTTACACATTCGTCTCCAACAGCTGGGGAGCCATCCCATGGTTGAAACATGTCCAAACATGTCCAAACATAGCCTACTCCAATTCCAATCATATTTTCTGATCATGTCCACTATTCAAAATTGACATATTTTGGGATGGTGGGCATTCTTATTTCTGCCTCGTTCTATACACTCCCCATCGAAAAAAACAATTCTTTTAAAGGCTCGTTAATTCAGCTTGTCATTTAGTTCTCACCACCTCCGCCTCCCATCGATCCATGGCAGGGGTCATAAAACGAACAGCTCTTGGTCAAGACGTTGAAGACGAAGGTGGTGCACCAGCTATGCTTGGCACAGTGTTGCTGACACTCCAGAGCGCTGGCCACCGACCTGGTGGAAGTGTTTGTTGCCATGAGAAAAAATCCCTGAAATATGGAGTGGGAGTATGACTGCAAAAGGCTATGACCTTGTTGATGTGGCATATTTGTTGGTATATGTTGAATATGATGCACTTCATCCAATTTCTTACACCGAAATTGGCAGAAACCCTGGGGATCTGGCTAAAGAACATCACTCCCATCCCACTGTGCCGGTTGATTGGGAAGTATCTCCATTATGGGTTTGTTCATAATCCCCAATGAACCAAAAGGGTTAATAAACCCGTAGAATCATCAATCAATCATTGATCAACTTTGTTTCTCATATGATGTTTAAAACCCCAACATAATCCGTATAAACCATCTGGTTATTTAACATAGCGAACTGGACAATCACAATCACCATATGTTTAATAGCTATATCATCATGTTTATCATCGAACTAAATGGGCCAATTCCAATATTGCCAATACAGATGTCAAATTACCAAAGGGGCAAATAATAAATTTATCAGTTTAAAGAAAAAACACCCATGTGATGGTTCAAACCCCAACAAAATCCCACACAAAAATCCTCATGACATCGAAATCTCAACACTTTTCGGAGCTTTCCAGATGCTGAGGCCCAAAAAAACGTCCATTTTATAAATCCCATGGGGTTTGTTGGGATTTTCCCATGGTTTTCCCATGGACATCAGCCATCTCCATCCATTGAGGTCTCCGAAAAACGCGCCGGGACACAGTTTCGGACGGTCGTTGCTGGCGTTCAAGTCCAGGGGGTCCATCTTAGTCCGCGGCTGCAACGGAAAGAGCTGGGATTTTACCAAGAATCCATGGGATTCCAATGGGATTATACCCTCTGGTAAACGTTTACATAACTATGGAAAATCACCCATTTTATAGCTGGGAAAATCCACTATTGAACTATGGCCATTTTCAATAGCTATGTTTCTTTACCAGAGGGTACCTGGTTGGTGGTTGACCTACCCCTCTGAAAAATATGAGTTCGTCAGTTGGGGTTGTTATTCCCAAATGTATGGAAAAATAAAAAATGTTCCAAACCACCAACCAGATACTGTTTAAACCTGTGGACATGGAATTTCATATTGGATTTTCATAGGGTTTAACCAATCATCATTGGAATAGTTTGGACTTGTAAATGTTTAAACCTGTTCAAATGTAAATTTAGTAGAGAAGACATGGTGAATTAACTATCAACACTACGGATTGAATTGGATTCGATTGGATTTTATCTTTATGAAATTTCATGGGGATATATATATATATATATATATATATTATTGTGTGTATGTATATATATAATGGGAAATATACCTCTGGCGATGATATATGGCTAGCTGGACAATTTGTTAGCAATTGAGCTAGGATTTAATGGCAAAATCACCTACATATAGATAGAGAATTTCCATGAATTTCCATTGCCATATTTGATTACCGGAGGGTACCCTTCCAAAGGTAGTCCAAACAAGCAAGCTTCCAGAGAACGGCTGATTAAGCTTCCAGTGATTCCAGTGATTCCAGTGGGCCGTCTCAGCGGATACACAACTCGATTTCCGTGAAGCAGCACATGGGCGTCAATGCGATGATCCAGACATTCTGAGTTGCTTGAATTCTAGAAGTGACAATCTGCCGGCCCACACTAAACTGTTCGTTTTGCTCAACTTACAATTTTTGAGGGTTTCCTAAAATAGGGCTGCCCCCTAAATCACCCATATTTTAATAGGAAGTTCCATGAAATAAACCACCCAGCTATTAAGGGGATCCCCTACATTCCTCCATGATATTCCATGTCAGTCTTCACGGGCCACGGCTCAGCTGGGTCCATCAACATGCTGTGGATGGGCCAGCGAAATCCGATTCACCAGTTGCTCGATGGTAAACATTTTTTTTATACCCTCTGGTTATTTAACATAGCCATGGAAAATGGCACATAGAAATAGATGGTTTACCTATTAAAAATTGTGATTTTCCATGGCTATGTTAGTCATAACCAGATGGTAGGCTTTCAACCATCCTCTTGGTGGTGCAGGATTTCGCAACCATGCACAGTATTTTACTTGTAGGTTTTGATTCATTGATTACCTCAGGGCTACTCTCGGCTTTTTCAAGATCTTGGCCACCGATCATGGTGAACGGTAGAAACCCTATTGTTTTCAAACATCTTATTTATATTATGCATGTAAAATGTAACGTCGTCGTATATCATATATCCAAATACATCCCGATTTCCTGGAAACAAAAGATGCACACATCACAAAACCCGGACATCTTGCTACGTCGCCTGCCAAGCAACAAAGGACAGGTTCCCGACCAAACACTTCTGATGGAGAAAACCCTCCTGTCATCATTGGCACTGGATCACATTTCAAGTAGCCCCGGGCAAAATGTATTGATTTCCAACTAGGTCATATCTGTGATTTATATTCCAGTGAAGTGATAGACATCAAGTGATAACTATAGGATATATTCCAAGTATTCCCACCATCATACTTGGTCTGTCTACGAAATAGTATATACCCCTAAATCATCCCTTCCCTGATGATATCAGATACAGTACCCCCATAAAAACCCTGGTTTTGTATTGGATCCATTCATTGTGGGTCCTTTATTGGACTGGAGAGGGAGCACTGGTTTGTCACTGGTTTATCTTCCACAATTCAAACAGTTATGTTCAGACCCATACAAGTTGGTTGTATATCCATGTATATCCCATTATGTCATCGTGATATGCCCAAGTTTCGTTTAAATCTCCCCATCATTAATAGGTTATGACTCATGTAGATGATGTTGGTATCTGTTTGTCTCCTCATTACTCCAGTATTAATATGACTATGCCCATGATTACCTTCTGGTATCTTCTGGTAATTTCACATAGCTATGGAAAATGACCCATAAAAAAAAATGAATCACCTATTAAAACGGTGATTTTTCAGTTTGCAACCTGTTCAAGTACCAGAGGGTACCAATCAATTACATCATTGAATCCCATAAATTACATTGTTTCTTGATAGAAACCCAGTCAGTTACCATGAAATCCCCATGATATCCAATTAAACCACCATTGTTCATAGGAAAAAAAACGGTAAAAACAACATTGTTCAGAGCTAAAACATGGTAAAACCACCATACCACCATTGTTCATAGCTAAAACATGGTAATTTTTTTTCATAGCTAAAACCCAGTAAAACCACCCTCACATAACGTACCAAAACCATTGTCTCGCGTTCGCCGGCCGCCGGCCGCCTCAAAGGACACGCTTCCAAGGCCATGAAATTTGCCGCACGTGGCAGGACCACCCTAAGGGCGGGCGGAGCGTCGGTTCAAACCAAGTGGGGATGGATCAAACACAATGAAAAGTAGTGATTTAATGGGGTTTTATAGTGATTTGATAGGGTATTATTGATATATACCCTCTGGTATTTTTTCCATTAAAATTGGTGGATGTTTCCATAGTTATGGGACAGTTTACCAGTAAATTGACATCTGGTTGCTGGTTTTAACCATTGAAAAATATGAGCTCGTCAATTGGGATGGTGACATTCAAAATATATGGAAAACGTTTACAGTTTGCGAACTTGAAAATGGCCATTGAAATAGTGGATTTTCCCAGCTATAAAATGGTGGATCTTTCCATAGTTATGGGACAGTTTACCGCAAATTCACATAAACTTTGCCAGATAGGCTTGGAAGATTGGTGAAACCAGTAAAAAAATATAATTTTCAGGGTCTATGTTAATTTACCAAAGGGTAAATCATGCTAGATCACCTGTTGTTCTATCTTTCTGGGCGGTACTACATATTATCCGTCAAGGATACTGTTAAAAAAAATGTAAAGAAAACAAATAATGTAGGGTCTATGGACAAAATTCAGCCGCTGGTCAAAACTAAAAAATATGAAAACAATTTGCCATTGACGGAGAACACACATCATGTACGCATCGACGGATCTATGGTAAGTCAAACAACGTTTTTATGAGACCTTATGGCCATGGGTTTGTCCTTAAATGGGGTACACCAAACTAGAGAAAAAGGGAAGACCGTGATTGTGGGGGTACCAACCCATAAATATCAACAAAATATCACCAAAATATCTTCAAAATATCTCTGAAACATCATCAGAAGTCCAGTACCAGTAGTACCGCACAAGGCGGTGGCGGAAGTTTCAAAAATAGGAAACCTATAGGAGAGGCTGGTTGTTGTGAATCAGGGATGGCAGAGCGAAGCCACTGATGGACTGAAAGGTGGTTGAGGTCTTCTCTCTTTCTCTTTCTCTCTCTTTCTCTGACTATCTACCTACCTACCTGCGGATCTATCTATCTATCTGTCTGTCTGTCTGTCTATCTATCTATCTATCTCTCTCTCTCTCTCTGTCTATCTAGCTAGCTGGCTGTCTATCTACCCATCTATCTATCTATTTATCTATCTATCCATCCCTATCTATCTATCTATCTTTCTTTCTTTCTTTCTACATTTCTATCTATCTATTTATCTATCCACCTGTCTATCTATCCATCTATCCATCTAACTATCCATGTCTATCTATCTATCTATCTATTTATCTATCTATCTCTCTATCTCTCTCTCTCTCTCTCTGTCTGTCTGTCTGTCTATCTATCTAGCTAGCTGGCTGTCTATCGATCCATCTATATATCTATTTATCTATCTGTCCATCCCTATCTATCTATCTACCTATCTATCTATCTATCTATCTATCTATCTTGTGTTTCTTTATTTCTTTTTTTCTTTTTGTTTCTTTCTTTCTTTCTTTCTTTATTTCTTTCTTTCTTTCTTTCTTTCTTTCCCTCTTTCTTTCTTTCTTTCTTTCTTTCCCTCTTTCTTTCTTTCTTTCTTTCTTTCTATCGATCTTTCTATCTATCTATCTATCTACCTATCTATCTACCTATCTATCTACCTACCTATCTACCTGTGTATCTGCAAGGTTGAAAACCAAGCTATTTTGCGAGACTTCTTCATTTTTCAAAGTTGACAACATCAAAAACACAGCAATTCTGCGAGACTTCCTCATTTATCAAAGTTGACAACATCAAAAACCAAGCAATTCTCCGAGACTTCCTCATTGTTTGCACGTGACAACATCAAAAACGAAGCAATTCTGCGAGACTTCTTCATTTTTTGAACTTGACAACATCCAAAACGAAGCAATTCTGCGAGCTTGACAACATCAAAAACAAAGCAACTCTGCGAAACTTCCTTCAAAAATGGAAAAAAGAGTGCAGAACTGACGGCCTCGTACCAAGCGATTTTTCCAATCCATTTGTCTAAAGTATTGCGCCTGCCACGAAAAAAGTGATGCCAAGTCATACGAAGTGCAACCTGTCACGCAAAATCATCTTGCCAAACCTCAAGATCTGATGCTCCAAAATGCAACCCCTCTAAGGAAATCACCACCCGGACTTCCTAACAGCTCCGATGAAAATGTCTCTTGCACTGCGCCTGCCACGGAAAATGCATCTTTGCAGATCCTCTTCAAAATGTCCCACGCTGCCATCCTTTTTCGAAATGCTACAAAACCCTCACGTTTTACTCACTTTTGAGAAGGTGCACAATCCCGTGCGCCTGCCATGCGAAACGACATCTCAACGTCCAAAAGTGGTCCGGAACCCTGGTGTTTTTAACATTTTGACTTCGAACGTGCTTCGCGCTACAACAGCGTGCACTTTTTCGACTTCGCAACTTCCAAAAGCGGCCCCAAGCTGGTGTGTTCTGTACATTTTCACTTCGAAATGTGCTTCGCGCCACAACGGCGTGCACTTTTTCGACATCGCAGCTTCGAAGCACATGTTCAATTCGAAATGTGCTTCGCGCAACAAGGGCGTGTACTTTTTCGACATCGCAACTTCCAAAAATGCTCCGAGAATGGTGTGCTTTGTTCATTTTGACTTGGAAATGTGCTTCGCGCCACAACAGCATGCAATTTTTCATCTCTCATCTGGCCAGATGGCTCCACACCCGCCGCTTTAGCGAGCCTACTTTTGGACCATCCGGAGCCACAAATCATGGGAAAAGCACAGTGTTTCGCGACTTTCCTACCTTTTCGCACATCTGCATCTTCTTTCTTCTGACTTTCTCTTCTCTCATCTTCTCTCTTCTACATACTCTTCTCTTCTCACTGGCTCTTCCCATCTCTGCTTTTCATCTGTCCATATTGTCGGAAGTTTGACTTCTAAACTTCCTTCGAACATCCAGTAACCATAAATCTCACCTCCGGCGCTGGGACCTCCTGGCCCTCCGGGGCAGGGACGGGCCCTGGATGGTCCCAGCCTGGAAGCCCATGCGGCGTTTCTGGTTGATGACGCCATAGGAAGCCATATGGCACATCTTCAATGGGTAGAAGTAGGTCCAATGTCCTCGGAAAACTGAGAATCGCCGGAGCGTCACCGAGTTTTTTCATGGACGAAAAAAATGTTTTTCTTATGCAACAAAAAAATAAAGTCGTTTTCAGACACACTCATTGGCTGGAAACTTGTTGGTTAACCAGTGTTTTTACACTTTGGCTTTGGAGTCGATGATGTTCCAGATCATTTCCATGACATCGGGGTCGTACACCGCCTTTAGATCCTGGTAAATCCTAGTTGTGAACCAGCTTTCCTATCATTCATTGATGTAGATCCCCTACTTTTCCCTGGTGGATAAACTCCCGTGTTTTTGGTGAAATCCATTTTGTTTGCTCACCATTTTCTCTGGTGAATTCACCACACTCCGTGGATCCAGTTCGTGAATTTAACACCCAACCATTTGCCAACCAAAATCTAAGCGTTAAAAAAAGAACATTGTATTGTATGGCATCATATTAAGGTGATATAACATGATATAGCATGATACAACATTATATTCAACGTGATATAACTTCATTATACTTCATATTCATTGATATGCCATGACTTTCCTATGTTTTTGTTGCATCTGTTCAGTTTGAAGCGCCTCGTCTGCCGAGTCTCCGCAATGCGGCGTCTGTCGACACTTCACCTGACACGCAGTGAGATCCGGCACCACCTGCGCGACCTGACCGGTAGAGTGGTCCCTGCGCCAGCTGTACTTCTTCCACATAGACATGGTGTAATGCGGGTAAAACAATGCTATTTTTACCACCCATGACTGGCAATGGTTTATTTATACCATCTATATTTATGGTGATGACTGGGGGGATGGTTTATGAACTTGTTTTACCACATTAATGTGGAAAACCATGACTATTGGGTTTGTTATTGGGTTTTTATGTGCTTTATTTGGTGAAAGATGAAGCATTGTCCCGGTCTAATAAGAAGGATGATGGTCAATCATGGAGAATATGTCTGGGAATAATATGGTAATGCTGGGGAGAGTTTATGGCGTTGGGTTTACCAATCTATAACTATGGCAAATACGGCCATGATTTTAGCGTTATACACATTAAATATGTATCGTAAATACAGTGTATGGCTATGGTACGACATATTCTGGACAGATTATAAAAACTCAACATCATACAACATCAATAATTTTTTCGAGCTATGGTTTATACCAATATTTCTAGATGTTTCTTATTTTGGGATACAGCAGTAAGGTCTTTGTAAGCACGAAACTCGGGGAGGAAACTTACAGCCTGGATGTGCCCCCATGGCCATTTGACCACAATTGTGAAGGTTTCTATATATATATACGTATATATATATATATATATATTTTTACACTTATGTGGTACAACTAGTTCGTATCGTACATATATTGTGACCCACATACATCTCCAAAATCATTGGAGAAGATATGTGAGGAAACCAGTAATTACACATCATAGTTCAAGGCCAAGTACTTCAATGACTGGCCTGTTGACATGTATAATGGCAACTGTCCACAGGTAGAATTCATCTCGAAATGAGCGAATTTCAGCCGACACAAGTTACTACTGGAGCTGCGGTTCTTAACTTCCTTGGGTGCCTTCAAAAGAGAACTTAATTCTCAGCTGGTTGGTCTGCCCATTCATCTTCAAAGAAAAGACAATGTATATGGGTTTATTTATGTTTATCTGAAGATAGTGCAGCCATGTCTACACCATATTCCAATGATTTCGAATGGATGAAATTTCTTAAAGCATCATTTTCCAATTTAATACATGGCTATGTCCCCGAGCGAAGGTCGCCACACAAACATGTCGCCGGTCGCCTGAGACGAATTGCTGAAGTTCATGTCCAGGGGCTCATACCTCGAGAGTCGTCGCTTGTGCTTTGTATCGGTCAAAAATATGCAGGTTTCCATATATGGGGGTAGCCCAAAACCATGGGTTTTAATACTAAAATGGAAAGCCCAATGAAACCTCCATATATATATATATATTCTGATATGATCTTGCAATGTTAGGTTTGAATGCTAAGCTGGGACCCAATCTTGCTCCTTCCTTCGAGTTCTGTTCATGAAGATTTTCATCCCGGGAATCGTCCCCGCATTTCCACTCCCCAAAGCAATGATCCAAACCGCTGGATACCGCAGGATGATTTGAACATGGCCCTGTGGGGGACAACAACTGGGTACTGTATTCCCTAGCAAAATCATCACCCATTGATCTTAATCAAAGTTTACCCAAGAAAAGACCAAGCTTTTTGATGCTTTTTGCACCCCAAAGCCGCGATGCCAGAAGAAATTGTAAGAAATCCGGAGAGATCTAGGGGGATGATTATCCTTACTGACCATCTGATTGACTCCTATTGCGGGGAACCTCACAATCCCTATTTAAAAATCCCAGTGGTATAATCCACTATTTTATAAAATCAACCCAGAAGTGATTGGTCATAACCCAACTATGCTTGATATCCTAATTCCAAAGCCCTATTGCATCAACAATCTTTCATGGCTCATATCACCCCATCCGCACGATATCTGGGATGCTCCCATCCGTGCCGTGGCACATCGCGTAGGCTGTTGCGCAATATCTTTCGTTGTCGAAGTGCGGCATCTGCACGTGCCTAAAGATCGACCGGACATGGCGGTGGCATCTGTTTTTGCGTGTTTCGTTCTCTTCGAGAATCCAAAACATCTGGGTCTGAAGATACCATCACGGCGCAGATCTTTCTGGCGGGAAAATGGTGAAACTCATAGTTCGGGGATGGATCAAACTGACCAAAAACAGCAGAATTTGCTGTGACTGGTGCCATTCAGCGGAACTGCTTCTGATCTTGGTTGACATGTTGAATCCAGTGTATCGTTCTGGAAAGTCATGACCATATGACCATATGTCATATTATGATCCATGAAAATCCGATTTCCTATTGGTACTTCTTCAGCATGCTGTTCTCATCAATAATTCTCCCCGGAAAACTTTTGCCAACATCCTACAATTTGCTGGAGATGCGCCCTTCCACCATTGTGTTACCGGCTAAAAAGAACATCCATTCTACCGAAAATAAAAAGGAGAAACCTGTGCTTCACCCAGCCCTCATTGTTACTTTATGTTACTTCAGATTACATGTGTTATGTTTTAATAAAAGTTTTATGTGTATGATACAGTAAGTTCGACTACTACAACATCACAGTTTTGGTTCACTTCTTATCTAAGCATATATATATATATACACTTCATATAAACCGTGACTTCTTGCCTCCAATGCCCCCTATCCCAATCTGCCAAAGTGCACGGAGCGCAGCAACTCCAAGGCCTTGGAATCCACCCAACTTCCCACCGAGCGCAGGAAGAAGTCGAAAAAGCCGTTGCTCGCCTCACCGCGGATGAAACCTTTGAGACAGATGACGAAACGATCGCGTTGCGGTGCTTATATCACTTATTAGCTTATTGTGTTCTTATTGTGTTGTTATTGGTGTTATTGATGTTGAGGTTCTGAAGGGTTTGGCTGTTAGACATTAATTCAACTCATGAAAAAAGAAGCATATGCCGTTTGACGACTTTGGATTGCCCTGTTTGGGGGGATCCTCAATGTTGTTTGAAAGGAGTCGGCTTACCAAGTATTTTTCTGCAATATGTACTGTAATTGGACATTGAACACCACTATAAACTCATGCTTTTCTAGATAAACACATTTTTGCGGGAACAAAAACACCCAAGAATTACCCATTATCAACCAGTATTAACCATTATCAACCACGACTCATCGATGTAGCAGGGTTTTACTGCAAGCACCAACAGATCGCCAGCCTCCACCATGATGTGGAGAAGCGTCTGCTGCGGAGGAACGCCAGAGACGTTGGAGCCTCGAGCGTGATTTTTGGGGTCCTTTTTGGCACATGGGTTGGTTTGAAAATTGAAGGGAAAAGACCCTATATTCCAGTGGAGTAAAACCTAATTTTCCCGATGAACATGGATGTAGAGTCTTGAATATCAGCCAATATAAGTATCCCCATTGGGTATGATACTTATGTATAGTACCCCCTCGTATATGCGTATTGTGCATCCCCTATTTTCAGACAAACAGACATGATCATTTTTCTTCTTCGAACAACACTGGGATTTAACCCATGAATCACTTGGGCCATGGGCCCCAACTTTCCGGAAACACCCAGATGCCATTGTGGACCATAAAAGCCCACATATGCAGAAAGAAATGACATATATCCAAGATGTAACATAAGAAAAATAAACAAACTTCTCTGAAAGCACCAGTTTGGTTCATACATAAATATAAATAAATATATATATATATACACACCCAGCGTAAATTTAACATGGACCTCGAAAAATCCGGTTTGGAGGATGACTGTGTTGATCTATTGAGCAATGAGTTCCATGAGGAGCATCCCAGAAACAAAACACCGATTTTAGATTTTTTCATTGGGTGATACACCCATATCAACCCCATATGGGCACGGGTTCAAACCTATATAACTCAATACTGAGGGGGGTTAGCTTGGACTAGAATCCATACATCCCAGCTCTTTTGGATGAACAGAAACTGTATATGGAGGATCATCTCACGGATCGTAAGTTAACAACCCTGGTGAACGTAAGTCCACCATGTATAAGTGGCTTAAAGCATGTATAACCCCATATATATATAAACAACAACAACTTAGGATCCAAGTAAGTCCACTTTAAGTGGGCTTTATCCGATTTTTTTTAACCTGGCTTAAGATGGTTAACCACTTATCCAGATCCTTCAATTTTGACCAAGGCAGCTTTTGAGCTTCAACCACCAGGGCAAAGTCGCTCCGCCTCGGAAAAACCAATGGCGACGTGAGCGTAACAACATCTTGGTACAACATGGTTAAAAAGCAGTTGTTGAGGGCACGTGTGCGTGTGTGGGGTGGAGAAATTCTTTGAAAGAATCACTCCAATACTATGAACTTGGATGATATTGGTACTGTATGTTTCTGTTTTGGTTGCATCATCCAACACTTTGGAAGTTGCCCAGTCGGCTAGCTAAGTAGTTGGCGACTGAGAACCATGATAATTACACATGAATATCCAGGCCGAAAACGTCCAATCTCAATCAGTTGCAAGACTCTAAACTGTTTGATGGATGCCAGGAATTCGAGCCAGCCATCACTATGTGGATAATCACCATGATTTCTGATGTGTTCCGTTTCGTCTTACACCCCAAAAATATCAACCTTAAAATTCATCATCGAGATCGTCCAAAACCGTTAAAAGGTGGGTCCATGTCTTGATATGTCTGTATTAAAACTTCATGTGTTTCATTGAATCGCTTGTTTTTTTTGGTTCAAAAACACCATGTTTGTTGGTTCTGGTTGGTAAAACAGCTGGTTTTCTCGATAAAAATCATCATCTTGATCCTGACAAATCTCAGTCTCTCCAAAAAAACAAAGTTTTCCATGGTTCTCACCCAACTTTCCCAGGTAAAATCCACATGTTCCGCACGTTTGTTCCCACGTTTTTCACCGCTGCCACCCCCTGCGCCTGCCAACGTGGCCTTCGAGGGATGCTGAACGAAGTCCGGCAGCGGCGAGCTGAAGGGCTGCAGCACGGGGGCCACGACGTCGGGCAAGCGCACCACCCTGGCTGATGAAAGTCTCACCATGATTTTTTTCAGGATTTCACGATCGATTTTGAGTGGGATTTCATGGGAACATGTTTTTTATTGTGAACATGATGTTAAATGGTGATTTAATAGGGGGTTAATGGGATTTAACCATCGAATTTCATGGAAAAATATGTTGCTTGAACAAAAGTTTCCGAATCCATATGGTATTCTTTGTTGAGACAATTATGTTGAAGCATCATATTTTGAGATACACCCTGGCTGTTCATGGGAACATGTGGTACTTTTTCGTGGTGTCTTAGTGTGATTTAATTCGATTTCACGGGAGTTTCATGGGATATGATGATATGATGGGAATAGAATCCACATCATGGGGATATCATGGGGATATCACTGCGATAGTGGGAATATGGAGCTGATGGGATTTAATCATCAACTTAATGGGATTTGATGGGGATATCGTTGGATCCAAGAAACTCCAGGAAACAGGGTTTGTCCGAACATGGTGGATATTTAGAATGGCACGTTTGATTTGGAAAATTGGTCAACATGAACACTTATTTTGGGGGTAACCTATTTTCAGACACATCCATACGTTTTTTTGTTTGGTATGATAATCATGAACCATCATGAGTTTGAATCGGATGATGTTTGTGACTTGGTGATGTGCGTCAATCATTTACTTGGGGGAATAACGATGACTCTCTGGTGAAATGTCTAACTTTAAACAGGAATAGTTCATGAATCTCTGGCTTTGGTGAGAATGAGCTTTATGACAATCATGAGTTGAAAAATGGGATTGCGTTTTGGTGACTTGAAGCCTTAAACAAAATGAATAAGACTCTGCCATTGATGAATTTGAACAATATTTTCGTAACTTTGAAACTGCCATCACTAGAAGAACAACTGGCTAGATAAAGAATGTAAAACAAGTGATTAAAAGCAGTTCATTAGTTGCTTAATGGGAATTTAAACATCATTACGATCATTAGGGGAAAACACAGAAACACATGATGTACTAGATACATGGCAGAACTAGCCTATATACTCTGTACGTTGATAATTCCCAAAACTTTGGTCAAATGACAAACTTCCAAATTTCCAACCATGGACATTACTCGGCGTTGCTATGCATACAAATCGTCATTCTCTCACGTGGCGGTTTCCTAAAATGGGAAGATCCCAAATCATCAGTCATTAGGCCATTGAAATCTATTGAAATAACCCATGGTGACTTGGGGATCCACAGGACTCCATCACAATAGCCAGCCATTTTACGAGGGAATATCATGACATTTATCCCATGGATTTGGGGCTAAACTTTCCAATAGAAAAAACATTCCAAGAGTGAAAAATCACGTCCCAATACCCTCTGGTAACCACCATTTTTGATGGGTAAATCAACTATTTCTATGGCCATTTTCCATAGCAACCTGAGGTCCGGTGAGGTCCTTGGGCTGATGACGTAGAGATGGAAGGGAACCGTGGCCCAGCGCCTGGAAGCATTGCACCGCGTTCTTTTGCGTGCCGCGATCGCCAAAAAAAAGGGTGCCGTTGGTGGGTTAACCAACAAAAATGGTGATTTCATATGATTTGACACGCTTTAACCAACAACAATAGGGATTTAGCCAGCAAAACGGACAAGATCTGACAAGGGAAGATGTGATTTTACCAGCTTTCTGATTTAGTTGTAAAGGAGAACATGAAAATCTATCAGCAAAAACGGTGAGAGAGTCAATAATACATATTGATACTTGCCACTTCACCAGCAAGACTTGTGATCCATGCATAAGAAGGATTGACATGTAACCACCAGGACCTTGATGGGGATTTATGGCTTAGACTTGGGGGTGCGCACTGTAAAAACAGAAACGACGGTTACATATCTACAATTTTGGGTGCTGCTCATTGTTTTTTCCCGAATGCATAGCAAAGGTTCCCGTTTCACTCTGGGGGTCTGGGGGCTGAGGGTGTGTTCGCCCGATGTTGCTTTTACGTTCTCGCAACCGTTCGCAACCGTCCGCAACCTTCCGCAACCATCCGCAACCGTTCGCAACCGTTCGCGCGATTTTGCTATATGGCCGTGCCTATGATAAGTTCTGCAGAAGGGGTGCTTTTTGAAGGTTTCAAACGTCTCTTTGCTTTCTTTCGCGTGGCGGGCGTTGCACTTCGTGACATTCGGACGTGTTTTGTAACGTGTCGAAAGTCGTTTTGTGTGGCAAGCGCAATACTTTTTTGCGACGTTTTCACAAGATGCGTTGCAGTTTTCGTGGCAGGCGCAGCACTTTGGGCATGTCTATCGTCATTTTGCGTGGTAGGCGCAACACTTTGGACGTGTCGTGCTGCGTGTTTTTTGGAAATCGCATTGGCAGGGCTGCATCAAGTGGTGACAAGGCGCAGATTCCGTGGCAGGCGTGGCATTTTCTGAGATGTGCTGAAAATTGACGGAAGCCTCGCACAAAACATCGATTTTGAAATAGCAAAATTTCGGGTTCGTGAGAAAACTCTAGGAAAACGTCGATTTTGATGCTACAAAGTGTCAAAATTGGAGGAAGTCTCGCACGAAATGCTCGTTTTGGTGCTCCCACGCGTCTCGTCTGGAGTCTCTGGTTTTCCTGTGGCGTCGCTGTGTCTATGGGGGAAGCTGCAAAACCTCTTCTTTTCGAAGGTTGCCACGCAGGTTGTCATGTTGTTTTGCGTGGCAGGCGTGGCACTTTGTAACATTCCAACCTGTTTTTATACCATGTCGAAAGTGTCTCTGGTTTTCTAGACACGTCGTCGTGTCTATGCGGGAAGCTGCAAAACCTTTCCTTTTCGAAGGTTTCCAAGCAGGTTGTCATGCCGTTTTGCGTGACAGGCATGGCACTTTGTGACATTCCAACTTTACACTCTACACTTTACACTCTACACTCACACTCTACGCTTTCCACTCCACACTCCAGACTCTACATTTTACACTCCACACTCCACACTCCACACTTTACACTTTACACTCCTCACTCCTCTACACTCTACACACACCACACTCCTCACTCCACACTCCACACTTTACACTCCACACTCCACACCTTATACTCCACACTGCTTACTTTACACTCCGCACTCCACACTCCACACTCTACACTTTCCACTTCACACTCCACACCCTACACTTTAAGACTTTACACTCCACACTCCACACTCTACACTTTACACGCTCTACACTCCCCACTCCACACTTTACACTCCTCACTCCACACTTTACACTCTACACTTCACACTCTACACCCCACACTCCACACTCTACACCTTACACACTCTACACTTTACACTCTATACTCTACACTCACACTCCACATATTACATTTTACACTCCACACTTTACACTTTACACTCTACACTCCACACTCTACACTTTACACTCCACACTCCACACTCTACGCTCCACACTCCACACTTTCCACTTTACACTCCACACTCTACACTCTATACTTTACACTCTACACTCTACACTCGACACTCCACACTCTACACTTCCTACTCCACACTCCACACTCTACACTTTACATTCCACACTCCACACTTTACACTTTACACTCCTCATCCATCTACACTCTACACACACACACCACACTCCTCACTCCACACTCCACACTTTACACTCCACACTCCATACTTTACACTCCACACTCGTTCCTTTACACTCCACACTCGTTCCTTTACACGCCGCATTCCACACTCCACACTCTACACTCCACACTCTACACTTCCCACTCCACACTCCACACTCTACACTTTACACTCCACACTCAACACTCCACACTTTACACTTTACATTTTACACTCCTCAGTCCATACTTTGCACTTCACACTCCACACTTTCCACTTTACACTCCACACTCTACACTCTATATTTTACACTCTACACTTTACACTCCACACTTTACACTCTACACTCTACACTTCACACTTTACACTCTACACTCTACACTTCACACTTTACACTTTACACTGTGCACTCCTCACTCCTCACTCCACACTTTATACTCCTCACTCCACACTCTACACTCCACACTCTACACCCCACACTCTACACTTTACACTCTACACTTCACACTCTACACCCCACACTCCACACTCTACACTTTACACACTCTACACTCCCCACTCCCCACTCCACACTTTACACTCCACACTCCTTACTTTACACTCCACACTCCACACTCTACACTTTCCACTCCACACTGCAGAGTGGTAACAGGGGAAATATGCACAAGACTGTTCAAATAAACTATTGCAGAAAAGTTTTCTGCGTGACTGCACATCCATGTGTTTCGACATCTGTACCATTAACATACGTGTGAGCATTCGGGTTCGTGGGCTGCATCTTGTTTTACTTGTAGATACCAAAAATTGTAGATATGTAACCAGAAGTGCTCACTGTTTCTCCAGTTCACTGTTTTTTGCTTACCAAAATTCAACAAAATTCACTCTCGAACGTGGAGACTTAGTCCAGAAACAGATGGGAACTTCTTCCCACCGGCGGAATCACAACCAGGTCCAGATCGGAGATCCCAGTGATCATCCATGACCAGGCGTTTATTCCCAAATTACCTTGGTTGTTTTGTATCCCCAGAAACACAACGAAACCGATATTTATATATATATTTATTTATTTTGAAAAAAAAAACGTACAAATATAACCATATATATATAACTAAACATAACTAAATGTAACCATGTAATATATAACTATTAAAAAAAACTATATATATAATATAACTGTTGAAAAACAACTATATATATATAATATATATATATATATATATATATATTAAATGTTAAGTAACAACATTGTCCAACACACAATTCGCGTACAGTTCAACAGCTGCTGGATGTCACTGTCAACATTATGGATCAACAGGCCTTGAGCCTGAGACTGTTTGCCAACAGTACAAAAGA
>Ga0126342_10008115_pt1 | contig 18784 bp, 24 predicted proteins | sample Cyp1metagenome_FD_92528 | JGI IMG/M metagenome (GOLD analysis project Ga0126342, IMG submission 92528) | Coral microbial communities from Lord Howe Island, Old Settlement Bay, Australia - Cyphastrea 1 metagenome | ecosystem: Host-associated > Invertebrates > Cnidaria > Coral ...
AGATAGGAAGATAGGATAGATAGATAAAATAGTTAGAATAGGTAGAATAGAATAGGATAGAATAGAATAGAATGGATTGGAATGGAATAGATGACAGTCGAATCGACGGTTGGGAAGGGGGGACATGGAATCTGTGTCTTGGTTGCCTCGAGGCTCAAAGCCAGCCAGGGGGCGTCATGCCTCCCCACTGTAATAAAGTCCAAACAGAAGTTTGCACAAGAGGGGGACACCTGGTGCCTGGGGTGTTCCTCTCTCAACACATGTCTGCTGCCAGACTTTGCAGGGCCTTCTCTAACCTCGACCATTCCTTGGCAAGTACCCCTGCTGGCTCATCAGGCCGTGCAGTCAGGACATCAGCCAAGGCAAGAGCTGAGAGGCCCGTGAGCTCCCGATCCCGTCGGAGGGACCACAGGCCACCTTTGCCCACATCGCCGGCGCGCCCAGCGGAGCTTGAGCGCCGCGCTGAACGGGACAAGGACAGCGACAGCGAGGAGGAGTGCGAGTTCGACGAAGAAGAGGAGGAGGAAGACGATCTGCCCATCACCGAGGTCAAGAAAGAGTTCAAGGGCTCCGACAGGCCACCCGAGCCGGATACTCCTCCGCCGGGCTCCTCCGCCGGGATACCCTGCCAGTGAGCCGCCACCGCGAGAGGCACATCGAGACAAGCATCGCAGTGAGGACAAGCGCAAGCACAGGTCTACGAAGGGCTCGACTGGAAAGAGACGAAAGAGAGGAGGTACGAAGCACCAAAGAAGGTATAAGGATCTGGAAGATCCGCTGCGCCGGAGCCATCGGAGACTCCGAGCGGACCAGCTGGAACTTGCCCTCTCCTTGCAGGAGGGCTTGGAGAGGAGATATTAGAGTACCCCATTGCTGTCAATCGACTTGCAATGGAGGCCGCAGAAGAGGTAGAAGGACGCCCTCCTTCCCCCATGCCGGGAGACGAGACGAGGGGTATGTCGACAGGATCAGCCACGCCGCGACTACGATGTGGAGGAGGCCGCGCTGTGGCGCCACCGCCGCCTCCCAGTAGGGTCTGTCCTATAGAGTTCGACCCGATGGGCGAGGATGGCAGCAAGCCGGAAGGTCTAGCCGCCTTTCTCATCGCCGGAGTTTCCTCCGAAGAAGATGGGATCTGGCTATAGACCTACCCAGGCTCTTCTGGAGGATCTTGCAAACAGATGGAGCAGAAGGGCTGGCACCTCAGGGAATTCAGGTGGTTCCCAGCGCTCAATACGGGTTCGAGACGGCCCCAACTTGGAAGTTGCGGCGGCGACGGCAACAAAGGAGAAAAAGAAGGAAAGATCCACTGCGGTTGGCCCAAAGGAGAGCGAGACCGAAAAGCGCCTCTCGGCTCTGAGGGGTCGAAGCCCGCGGGTTTCCTTTGCCGATCCGCCGGGAAGACCCAGATCTATGGACCCGGCCGATACCGGTCGCACTGGATACCGGGATGGGGCATTGAGAAGGCTTGGGGCCAGATCTGCAGAGCCAGGCCAGCAACTGGCTGTGTGGGGCAAGGACAAGGTCAAGGTCGAGACAATAGACTTCACTCGAGACAGAGATCGGTCGGTCCCAATCCGGCGGCGGCAAGAAGAGGCCGAAGATGGGCGAAGCGCCGGCTCAGGCAGCCGTGTCGCAACAGAAGGTCAATCAGAAGCGCGAGAGGAGCCGCAGTAAGAAAAGGAAGGAAAAGAGGAAAGGAAGGAAGAGGAGCCGCAGCAGCGAGGACGACTCGGAGGAGAGTACATCTTCGAGCGGGAGCAGCTCGCTGCTGCCACCGCTGAAGGGGCGCTCTATGAAACAACCGGGATCCGTCCTGAAGATGCTGGAGGAGCAGGCATTCGAGTTTCTGACCAAGGACGGGATCATGGACGCGGAGGTCGAAGCTGGTCACTTACCAGCTGGCCATCCGACCTACTTCCCTTGACCCCAGGGGGCGAGACTCGAAGGAGCTGGCATTGCTCTGCCGCGCCCTCGATCTGTTGAGAGAGGGAAAACTCGACGGCCTGGGCGACATGCTGGCAGTGGAGACGGCCACATGGCAAGGGTGGCCTGTGCACGCCATCTGGAGATCTGCACAGAAGAGGAAGGCTCTACGCCGGCCCACATCCTTCTGGTGGCGCAGCGCCACGGGAAACAGGTAGAGAAAGCAGGAGGAAAGGGCTCTTGGGGGCGCTCACAAGGATAGTCAAGCGAGTGGTATTCGGAGCCCAGGCCCAAGGGCAAGGGCCACACCCAAAAGGAAAAGGAAAGAAGGGAAAGCCAAAAGGCAAAGGAGCAAAGAATGGGGCCCTGGATGGGGCCCTGGAGCTCGCCAGGAGAAAAGCCAAAAGGGAAGAAGGCAGAGGCAGCTGCGTGAGGGGCAAGAAGAGGAGATCTCTTGGTGCCAATTTTGAAGGCGACATTGGGCTGGCCTGCAACGCCCCTGCCCCGTTTTCAAGGGGTGGCAGGGCATGCCGCCAGAGAAGATCAGTGCATGCTGAGGGGACCCTCGCGCTGTCCACACATAAGGCCTTGGAGGCGGGAGCACCGATGAGCTCCTGCCAATCGGCCTCTTCAGCCGCGGAGCCGCCATGCGGTGACTATGAATTCGATGGTGCGGGGTCCCTTGAAGGATTGCGCTCCCCGCTGGCAACCGCTGGCACGAAGTTAAATTGCTGTGCGGTGGGCATGAGACTGCGGGTGTGGAGACCCTTGATGCCTGGCGGTATACACTGCAGGGCACTACGACGAGTACAGGTGCTGAGGCAGCCTGGCCCCCTGCACCTGAAAGCTATGAGGGTTGGCTTGGTCTTTTGACGGAGGCGAAGGACATGAGGCAATTTGGTATCGTGCTGGCTGCTGGCATGGGGCTACAAACGACGAGGTCACATGCTTTTTGGCGTGAATGGTGCCGAGCCTCAGCAGTCCCCGTCTAGGGCTGCGCGCACCGGGGAACTGTTTCCCCTGCCAGTGGCCTGGCCTCCGAATTTCTCCGATGTGTGGCAGCAAAAAGCTGCTGTCAGTTGTACAGTTTTTTCGACTGAGTGCTGGGCAGCATGTGCCTGTGCCGCCCTGAACTCACTCTATGGTTTCAAGCAGTGTGAAACATCACGCAAACCGGGAAAAGTGCATGTGGCAGCTCTTGAGGGGCTGCGGGACAGAATCAGTAGGTTTTTGATAGGTGACACTTCTAGGAATTTTTCTTTTGAAGATGTGGTCAAAGACCGAAAGGAAAAACGGGTGAGCTACACCGGAGAAGAAGTTTCTAGACCTCTTAGTTTGAGTACAGCCCAAATTGAAAAGAGCTTCCCCCCAATAGGGCATGGAGGCACCATACGGGGAACTAAATTTTCAAAAGGTAGGACAAGGTACCTAATGGAGAACCCGCTGGAGAACCTCATACCCGTGCGGGAAAGGGCCGCTGGAACAATGCAAGCCAAGGTACATATCCAACAAGGGGAAGAGCTGGCTGTTTTTAAACTGTTGGAAACGAGGGGAGTCATCACTTGGATCCCGGCGGCAGAAGTTTTTGCAGATGCCTCGGGCGAATGCCTCAATGGAATGTTTGGGGTTTTGAAGCTTGGTAGATTTACAGAAACCGGGTTACCGATACTACGGGTAATTATGAATTTGGTCCCTGCAAATCGATTGCTTGAGGTGGTACAGGGAGACGTGCATCTTCTACCTCATGGCGCCGCGTGGATCCCCGTCATCGTCAACGGCGGGAAAGAATTGAGGTTGTCGCAGGCTGACATGGCCGCTGCGTTCTACCTCTTTGCCATACCTGCGGCCTGGTACCGGCTCATGGCATTCAACTTTCAGGTGGATGGCGAGGAGGTAGGGAAGACCTCGGGCTGCCAGCAGCGGCCTGCCCGAAGTACTCCCAATGGGATGGAACAGCTCCGTCGGCATTATGCAGCAGCTGTCCAGGGAACTGCTGCTTACAAAGGGGATGCCCGCGGAACTGGAGCACAAGGGGCGCCCTGCTGCAGCGTGGTTCGTGCGCTCAGTGGCGGACGCTACGCCCTCGAGGAGTTTTTGGCAAGTCTATCTGGATAACTTTACGGTGGCGGAGCATGTTCAGGACGAGCACTACCGGCATGACATCAGGTTACAAGAGGTGGCAATGAAGGCGTGGTGCCCCGCTGGTGTTCTCGCTGCGGAGGACAAACAGGTGCTTGGAGCCGAGACAGCGAACTCGGGGTGCGGTTGGATGGCTTTGCTCGCCTGCTTCCGTACCTTGAAGCCCAGCACGGCACAGCTTATACAACCTCGATGAGGTCATCAGCGATTGGATTAAATGGCAATGGGCCCGTGGCGAACCCCTAGGGTTGATCGCTGACGGACTTTCGGCCTTCATTTTTTCTGGCCCAAAGTGAAGGGCAAACTTCGGGAGCCTTGGAGGGTGTTCAAAAGCTGGCGCCGGGTTGAAACGCCCGCCCGTGCGCCCCGGCTCACACAGCAGCTGGCCCGAGCCTTTATTGCGAGAGCGGTCGAGCAAAATGATGTTTTGCTGGCTACAATGGTGGCCTTGGGATTTCACGGCCTCCTACGTACAGGGGAACCGCTAAGCTTCCGATACAAGGACATTGAGTTCAACAGGGATTGTCGTGTCCTATGTCTGCACCAGTCCAAGACAGGCTTGCGGACCGGGGCGCAGGAAGCGGTCGCAATTCGTGACTCGCTTACATTGCAGCTGCTGGAGACACAGGTCTCCCTGCGGCATCCCTATCCAGGTGATCCGCTTTGGCCACGTTCCGCCCAATCCTTTAGAGAGGCCTTCAAACAGTTTTGCAAGTGGTTTCAGGTGGACTCCCTGGCTTTCAAGCCCTACTCTCTCCGCCGCGGAGGAGCGACGTGGCTCTTGCAATCTGGCGCGCCCCTAGAGTCTAGAGACGATACTTGTGAGAGGTAGATGGAGGAGCGTGGCTGTGGCCGACGGATTAGCTCAGCTACCGCAACTCCGGACCTCCGTTATCATCCAAACAAACATATCCAAATGGGCTGATAAAACTCCCACAACGGCCTTTAGGCCATGACAGGGGTCGTGGAACCCAACCCTTGCTGGCTTGTGCAGCCGTGCACAGTGAAGGGAGCGGTCAAAGACCTTCCCATTAGGTTTTGCCGTCTCCATGGAGCTGGCTCATCATTTCGTCCCATACCATTTGGGGTGTATGAGCAGCCTCCTTAATTCCTGCCTTACCATTAGGCAGTGAGTCTTTGATGTAAAATAAAATGGAAGTGCTGTCTGGAAATTTGACGGCAAGGTTCAGATAGCTTACGGCTCGGCACAGGTGAAAAGTTCTCGAGTCCCTGACAGTCGTATCGATGGTTGGGAAGAGGGGACATGGAATTCTGTCTTGGTTGCCTCTAGGCTCAAAGCCAGCCCCTCCCAGAGGAACCCAACCCTTGCTGGCTTGTGCGGCCGTGCGCAGGGTGACAGTGAAGGGAGCGGTCAAAGACTTTCCCATTAGGTTTTACCGTCTCCATGGAGCTGGCTCAACATGTCGTCCCATACCATTTGGGGTGTATGAGCAGTCTCCTTAATTCCTGCCTTGCCATTAGGCAGTGAGTCTTTGATGTAAAATAAAATAGAAGTGCTGTCTGGAAACTTGACAGCAAGGTTCAGATAGCCTACGGCTCGGCACAGATGAAAAGTTCTCGAGTCCCATAGATAGGAAGATAGGAAGATAGGATAGATAAATAGATAGAATAGAATGGAATGGAATAGATAGGAAGATAGGAAGATAGGTTAGATAGATAGAATAGATAGAATAGATAGAATAGATAGAATAGAATGGAATGGAACGGAATGGAATGGAATAGAAAGGAAAGATGCAGATAAATCGGCTTTCCGTTTTCCTCGTGTTGCTGACTTTCTGTCTCCCGTTCATGGTCCCCTTGCATTCTGTGCTAGTGTGCGCCGGTGACTGACTTTGTCCTATGGGGTTCCTGACCCGGACGTTTGGGGCGACTGACTCGGGTGACTGACTCTGTCTTTGTCCTTCGATCCAGGCTTGACGCTTCAGAAAACGAACTTACTGATGAGGCTGGCTGAGGGATGCAAAATGGAGCAAACTGCAAAATCCTGCAGATTCCAAACCACATGGACCATGGTCCCACTTGCACAACTTGTTGCCTGACGTGAAACATCATCTCATGTCCCTCTAATTGGAAACCAGGCTGGAACGCGTCTCATCTCTGGCCTGCAAAGAATCAGGCACACCCGCGAAGGCGCCATGAGCATCAACGCAAAGCAAGACAGAGCAATGCCAGTGCGATTGTTTTCTTAACACGCATACTGTATGCATACTTACACTAGTGCGGTGTTTTTGCAGGACCTTTTCGTTTGCGAGTACTCAAACTGCACAAGAACAAGGCTTGCATGACCGTTGGGTCCAGGTTCTTTGGATCTGTTTCTTAAGCCTCACAGCACAGCCAAGCTGAATTCATTGCCACTCTTCCAGGGCCTTCCAGGGCCTTTCAGGGCCTTCAAGGGCCTTCCCCAGCGGTGCGCTGTTTTTACCAGGTTGGAGATGACACCTGCGCAGAGCTTGCGAGCTTGGTGTGGCATCAAGCGAAAGCTGTGGAGGCCCCTTGGAAGTGGAACATGTGCTAATTCATGTGCTATGTTGCTTGGCCATTGACAGTAAACCAACAAACCTGTGGCAAACCGGACAAAGTACATGGCAGACAAAGTGCAAACCACATTCGAACAAGGCAGCATGGTTTAAACTGTTTAGACAGATTGACCATCCCCGTGTCCAGGAGATTCACCTTTCGCACAATGAGGTGCAGCAAAGGGGCTATGTGCTCAGACTGGTGAGATCCTTCAAAAGCTGACGTGAGACTCGACTGAGACTCGACTGAGGCCTAATGGCTAATGGGAATATCCAATGAGAGTAATGGGAGTGATTCAGAGAAATTTGAATGATCAAGGTTTGACTGCCATTCTAGCTGCGTTGGCGATGCACCCAGAAAAGGCGCCAAGACTATCCAAACTTGTGATGTCATGTGTGTCCCCGGTACGTCGCAAGGATGCACATAGGAAGGAACCCAAAGTCAAGAGACATTCCACTTGAGGATGAGTCAAGGTGGTCAGTATGCTATGTGATACTGTGCGGTGATTCATACTGAATCAAATCGAGTCAACATTGAGTTCGGTGAATCAGCAAGAAAGCATCGCTTGCACAGTATTATTTTTGCAATGGCTTGAAGCCACTCCCTCCAATCAGAGCAAAGGGTAAGGAACTTTTGGAATCGTGGTGATTTTGTTTCAGAGGGCGTGGGTCTTTGAATGTTTGAGAGGCATATCCTCGAGAGACGCCGTGTGAGGTCAACATCTCAGAGGGATGTCAAACCTTTTGTGACGCATTCCAGAGATTGTTTGCGAGACTTATTTGAAAACAAATCGTACATCCCTGTTGTCTTCACAGAGGATGTACCATGCTGGGTACGGTTGGAGCACAACCGCGTAGGCTTCTGAGAACCCAAACTGCAGGGAGTGTCTTGCAGACTGTCGAAAGGTGTCTCACATGTGGAAGGGACTGGACGGGCTTTGGAAGGTATCTCACGTTGAGTACGTCCTGGCTTTGTTGCAACAGGCTTTGAGGGCTGTTGTCGCGTCCGCATTCACACGCTTACGCAACTGCCTGCTCAGTCACACAGAACTTCAAGAGTCTTCAAGCTATATCGGCAATAACTCCCTTTAAAGCATGGTGATTGAATTGGTGTGTCGTTCAAAATGTTCAGAATGCAAAATTGAATGGGCCTGAAAACCTTGAAAGTCCCATGGCAGGAGCCCGTGAAGCTGCAATTCTGCATGGCACCTCGGAGAGAGAAGGGACCAAGCTGCACATCATTCAGATGCCAGGCCGCTGAGATTCAGAAGATTTCAATCTGTGCACAAAGTTCGCAATTCTAAAGATATCTAAAAGAATCTAAAGATTTCTAGAGATTCAAAATCTGAAGTATCTGTAGTGACACAGTCATGTTTTGGACAAGGCATCCGACAATATTGCACATGCTCACCTCTACTGTGTCGACAAGCAGGAAAGGATTTGAGCTGCGTGAGCTGCCTGATGCTTGAATGTTGTGTGAGTTACCTGCGACCTCTGACGCCAGGAAAGTGAGCCAGAAACGCGGAAGCATGCTGAGGCCATGGAAATCTTGAACAGCACCGGGGAGAGAGGGAGAGAGAGGGAGAGAGAGAGAGAGAGAGAGAGAGGGAGAGAGAGAGAGAGAGAGAAAGAGAGAAAGAAGCTTCTCTTCGCCCTGCTTCACGCCTTGCAGAATTGTTCGCCTGCAGATATTTTTTTCCCAGTTTGGGCCTGATCTTGGAGGCGGTCGTGCAGAGTGTCATCCGCCAGCTGCAAGGCGAACGGTGCAAGGACACCGTGAGTGACTCTGCTGACGCACACCATGAAGCTGTGGAAGCTGCCGAGTTCAGCGATGCTGCGCCCTGTAGATTTGAGGATCTCAAGGTGGGGGAGCCAGAACTACAAGAGCTACACGACACTCTTGAAATATTTTGGGAATGTTGTTTTGCACTTTATCTTACAAAGTTTTTTGTATGGTTGCATGCATTAGCCAGTACGCATTGAGAAAGGTTACTCCATTTACAGATCAAAATATAGGCCCCCAGAGCGGGCATCCACCATATGATATGTTTTTTCTTATCTGCGTCTTCTTCGTGTTTCCTGGGGTTTGGGGTCTTGTGAAGAAGAACAACTAGTCCCAATCAGAACACAAGTCTCAAGAGCCGACTCCTGCAAACTTATCTCATCCAGCAACCTTTTCAGAAAATAAATCTTAAGAATTGAACCAGTGGCCAAATCATGCTTTGACAATATATATTTTTCAATCCATTTCTTTCTCGACCTTTTAGTGTAAACATGTTTTTTTGCCATTTACATTATGAGCAGCTTCATTTTCTCCAATTCCACCCTTTTTCTCAAAATACAAAAAAGCACATCCCTCATTAGGCTAATATATATAAGACATGTCACTATTCTTGATTTTTGAATACCCTTGTCTTGTGAGCTCAACACTCTATTTTGCATCAGTACCTGACTATTCCTGACAGTTCCTCCTCATTCCGACGTATCTCCATCATTGGATTTCCTTCCTTCTGAAGGAGGTAATTGAAGGACACTTCTGAACTAGTGGCAAATACAATCTTGCACATAATGACAAGTCCAGCTGACTACTCGCAACTGACAGTATGCCGCAGACCAATCTCACAAGTCAATCCACAAACTCACTACGGACTTTCTAACTCACTCATTCACGCAGCCAGTCAGGCAATATCACCAGAATGGAGTGCTCATTCAAAGCAGAAATGACGCAACAAGTACAGCACGTGTTGCGAAGATAGGCGAATACAAGGAAGCCTTGCACGTGTGAACAAAATCGCACTCCGATGGGTGAGATGTTCCAAAGGATAGCTCTGTTCTGTATTGCATTGGAACACCTGAAAAAGTTGCAGACTGTTGTCCTCACAAGCGCAACATGTGTTTCATGATGCACCGGTCCACACAGGTGCTTCACGAAATGTTTTCCGTTCACGCGTGTGCAAAGACCTCGCTGGCTTGAACTCTGCTACTTAGTGCTGCTGCTACTTAGCGCTGCAGCTACTTAGTGCTGGAGCTGCTGCTGCTGCTGCTGCTACGACTAAGGCAGAACCTTTGTTTTTCTCATGTCAAAACTAATCTCGCACACCTATTGATAACCCCCTCACCAAAACCAGGATGTTTGCAGGTGTTTAGTTGTAGGGTGAAAGAATTCATCCTACACCTACTATCCACTGTCGTCATCACTTCTAAAGTTGCGAGGATCATGGCAATGAAGACAGATTTCTTTTGCCAGGCGCATTTCGAACAGCAATAATAATGCGAGGTAGTTGAAGCATCAGCGTAAACGCACAAAGTCAATGTATTAGGCTGCAGCACAAGCGCACAAACATGTAAAGACATGTAAAGGTATGTAAACACAGACATACGACAGTTTGCATCCCGTAGAGGATGAATGCCTTGTCCGGAACTCTTTTGTACTTTGAGACATTTTGAGACATTTTGAGACTTCAATTTCTAGGGCAGTTTGAGTGGTTCGCCCAGGTTGATGCAACCGGCGCTGGATTGGAACTTACCCCAGATCCGTATGGTTTCCTCATCGAGACGGTGTTTGAAACACCAGGTCAGAAGCCAGGAACTGAGGCAAACGGTGCGCATTACGGTGCGCCTTATGGTGCGCCAATGTGAGACTAACAGAGACATATAGAATCAATTAGAATCATATAGGGTCATCCTGTTTTGTTTAAATAGTTTCTGAAATTCGTTACTATCAGATTCTATCAGATTCTATCAACTTGATATGGTCAACCCGTGAGAACCTAGGCTCAATGCAGGTGAGGTCATACTGGAGATTGATGGGGTACAGCAGCCAACTCAGCTGCAGCGGACAATTATTTTTTTGATCGTTCTCCCCAGCGCATGCACCGGACCAAACCCATCTTTCCGTGTGATTGTAAAGCTCGCACAGCTGCTTAGCTTTTGGAGCACAGAATGAAACTGCGAGGCTTTGGGGAGACTTAGATGAAGACAGACTTTCAGATGCAAAGGGCTCAGACAATGACGAGGGACTTTCGCTGCTCCTATTCTCATTTGTGCTTCCGGCGTGTTTTTCTTTTGCGATTGATTAGTGTATCGAGGATGTGTTTCAAACTTTTTCGCACAGTCAATGTATCAGTACCTTGTCGTATCTCGTCGTACCTTGTCACGCCCTTTCAATGCTCTTAGCACGGTTGCAGTCTGGACTTCACCAGCCGCGTCGCACGGGGACTTTTTGCCTGCAGTATGAGTGCAGGCATCCGAACATATATATATATATTACGAAAGCCAGCCAAAGGCTGAGCGAAGTTGTTCCATGCGAACGAAGTGAGATTAGGGGGTGTGGGGGGTAGGGTTGACGTGTGGTGGTCGGCCAATCCTTCAGGGTGCTGCGGAGTAGGGTGTGTTTTTTGTCCGTTTTACCGTGTTTTTATGTAGCATGCGGCAAATGGGTGACGGTGGGTATCGATTCCCCCCTGGTCCGCTCGGTTGGGGTCTGGGTTTGAGGGGGCTGCACAGTTCTATGGCCGGTTTTGGGAGAGGGTACTTCATCGGATAGTGAGGTTGAACTGATTGCAGTTGGCGATGCGAGACGGGCAGAACATGTTTTTTGACTGGCGAGCTGAGCATGATAAACATGTGCACCTTCGGACTGTAACGAGGCCATGCTGTCCATGTGAAGTAATTCGTCGATATGTGGTGTTCGTGCCGGGTTTGGGAGATTGTGCTTGGGTTTTTTTTTCTTTCTTTCAGGTTTGTGGACCGCGTGAGTTTGGAGGTGGAGTGTATTTCTTCAGGAAGTTAGCTTTTGCTTGCATGTGGTGGTGCCGCATTCAATGGTGCTGACTATTACGAAAGCCAGCTAAAGGCTGCCACCGATTTCACAGATGTTTGTTGAGGCATTCATGTAACTGGTGAGGGAGTGTATGTTATTTATTTTGCACGTTGGACCTGGCATGTTTGTTTCTTTTGTTTCTCTTCACCAGCTTGCAAGAGCAAGACACCACATTTTGTGTGTCATTCAGCCAAGAGGACAAATGTAAAACACACACGCATGCTATATATATATATACATAGCACGCATATATATATATATAATATAATATATATAATACATATATATATATGGTAAGCGTCCCCTCTGGGGCCTACCTTTTGGTATGTCAATGATACTATCTGACTTATTGAGCCCTAATTGATAGATAAAAAATGTAACAACACACTGTAAAATACAGTGAATAATGACATATTTGATATTTCCTGCACACATGCATTCTAAAGTTAAAGCAATAAATTTGCAAAAAATGGCGGCCGGATTTAGATCAACAAGAAGCAAGTCCAGAAAAGTACCAAGAATAGAAGTACAGCAAAAACACTCCAAAAAACGGTATTCTGAGTGAGACATATGGGGAAAAATGTCATCTGAAAACATCAAAAAACCGTGGAAAAACAAAAACAAAACAAACAAACACAAAGACAAAAAAAACACAAAAAAACCAACCTCATTGAAGATCCTACAATCCTCATGTTTTTTTTTGGGTTTTTGGAAAGACTAATCGGTCTGATCTGGTTTCTTTCTATAGTACACCTCGCATCGGTCTGAAGCCTTTTCTGTCTTCAGCATTCCCAATTCTGCCTCCGCATTCTCGCAAGTGGCCATGCAATTGCTTGCTCGCCAAGCCCAAGTGCTATGGTGATGCAGAGTCACTTGACAATAGAAAACCTAGCGTCAACTGTGATTGCCACCTTTCATACCGCAGATGTTGAACTGTATATAGAAGCCGTGGCAAAGCCTTCCCAACATCGTTTGTCTTCCCCTGTGCCTCTTGCTTTGTGGCGCTCTCAAGGACAGAGGTGGATGCCATGGACCTGGAGTATGCGCATCTCGGCACCACGAATAACTTACACACACACATACCTTGTCTCATGGAATGCTTGGTTTCATACAGCATATCCCCATGATGTGGTCTTGACAGAAACCTTGGCCGGTAACGCTTGCGTGCTTGAAGCCATCAGGTCTGGCAGTGAAACCCCCGTGGACGAGGACTTCGGTAGCTTGGACGAAGACTTTGGCATCTTGCGCATGATGCCCCAAACTCCCTCTGAGCACCGTGGCTCAAAAATTTCATGTCTGTGGTCTGAATGTAATACAGAATTGGAAGCGTCACACAAATGTTGTCGTTGCAACTCAGCTTACTGTTTCTCATTCTTGCCACCCTTCACGTCCTTAGGTCCGACAAAGAGGTGTGGATGGAGGTTGCTGAGCTACTCCATGTCATGCCCGTTAGGCCACCCAGTTTGTACAGCATCTGGCACCTGGATGGATCGCCAGAAACGCCACCAGAAGCGTTTTTGGGTGCGGCCACTCCCTACGACGTGGATATGGGAGATTTGCCTTCGGCGCCGTGCCCAGTACCTCGCACACCGCCTGAGCATTGCGTTGGTGGTGGGGAGGCGCCTGACATACTAGCTGCCAAAGGTGAAAAATGAATGAAGACAGCTGGAAGTGCAGTGTCTGTGTCATAGTGCTTGCATGCATTGCATTGCACACTGCTTTTGTATCTGCTCAACATATACATGCACTGAGCCAAATATTAATCATTAATCACATTGTCTCACGCAATCCTTCTGTATTTGAAGGAAGCAAACAGTCAAACAAATTACACAATGTTGCGCAACCTCTGAAAAAGAACTTCTACGTATTACATATTTGCTTCAAAAATCTCCTAGTCTCATAGAAAGCTGTACATCATGATACATCAGGATGGACACTGGCATCCCGTGGTCTCAGACACCACCCTGTATATCAAGGAACGCACCATGTTATACCAGCATGGACACATGTAAAACACACAAAAAGTAGGCCGCAGAGGGGGCGGTGAACATATGTATTTAAAAACATTTATATATATATATGCATCTTTTTATTGCATATCTGTTTTGCCGTATGCACTACCTATCAGTATACACATACATAAATATACTCCTCTTCTTCTTCTTCTTCTTCTTCTTGTATTGTGACGAACTTACTTACAGAATCTTAAACATGCATGAAATATTGCACTCACTACACACATTATACACACATGTAGTGCGAGTCATGCGAGTAGTGCAGTTTGAGCTCAGGCCTTCGGCAGCCGCTTTGCTGATGGGGCTCGTATCAGAGTGGCTCCAGCGGATGCAGTTCGAGGTCGTCCTCTGTGGCAGCCCCTCAGCGGATGTCAGGTAAGGCTTCAAAGGTCTGGATCTTTGATGATGTTTGGAGATTTCTGGAAATCAGCTGAAATCAGCTGAAACTGTTTGGCAAGACTTGACTCCCCGACGGATCCCTGACCCAACAATTTCGGAATTTTTAAGGCCTTTAACCATACCTGGTCCTGGTTTGTCCTTGCGATGCGAAGCTGTGTCAAGTTCGTTGCGCCGGGGACTTAGGGCCAAATGGATGCTAGTCACGTCCTGTACACGTGACAATCTGTTACAAGGTGAAGATCTGAAGATTATGGGAAAGCAATGTGGTGTGAAGGCAGAGCTGGAGGAGAGGGGAGAGGGTGCAGGGAAGGACGGGGAGCCTGAAACTGCTGAGATTGGGAAGGATTGGATGTGGAGCCTGTGAATGCTTCGTCAAAGCTGTAGGTGTTGAATGAGTGAGTATGGCGGCAATTTGCAGCGTTGATGCCAAGGACGGTGGCGCATGGCTTCGAGGACCGCCTCAGAACCAACGTTGCTCAGCAACAGCAGAACTCACTTCGGCAAGTTTTGCCAAAGAAATGTTTTTGTTGCACAAGAATGGGTTTGTCACGACCGTGGTTGCCTTTTCAAAAGCTGAGGGTGGGCTGCAGACGAGTTGCCAAGGTACCGCGTGTTTTTTTGAGAATATGCCATGATATGTTATTCATATGAAGGAATGAGAGGATGGATCCTGTGAATTTACGACCGTACCACTCCAAGCAAGGTCTCACAAGGAGCAAGACATGCACGTTGTCACAGGCTCATGGCTTTCTACTTTCCAGAAGCATCCATCCCGTGGAGGACATAGTCTTGCAGCATGTTGTAGCAGTTGCAAGATGTTTTAAGATGTTGCAAACCATGCGGATGCGATTTTCTGTGGGAGTAAAAACTTCTCTGCGCGATTTACCAGTATGCCCTGCGTAGTCTGGAAATCTTCAGGTTTCCGTCCTGTCAATGGCGTGGTGATGCGGAAGATAGTTGTATCGCCACGCCTCCAATGGAGGAGGGATTTTCCGTGCATGTTCAATGATTTTCAATTGTTTTCACTGGGTTTCCTTTGTTCTTGCAACCTTTGACATTGCAGAGGAAACTGCAACTGGAGCCAAAGGCTGGACACATAGTCTAATCACAATATCTCGCAATCTCTAAACTCTAACCTTTTTTCCAAAAGGAGAATATTTGCATTGCTAATTTGACCCCAAAAGTGTCAGATTGAGGCGATTGAGGCGTAAAGACAAACCCCCATCAATGTCCTGGAGATTAGCAGATCTTTCTGGTAGCAGAGCTTCCTGGTTAGTTGGATGTCAACTCGGCCGTGTGAGGCAGTGAAAGTGCCGGCTTTTCAGAGCTCACTAGTTGGGAGGAAGCATTACGTGGACAGTGCAATCCTTGGATCAGAACATCAGAACTTTACCCAATCAGTGCAATCTCAAGTTAATACGCAAACAGCTTTTTGACAAAACATAAAAGACATCAGGTCCTTTTCCTTTAAAATGTATGTACTGATATACTCTATTTATCTCCATTTACAGTACGCTTCCTTGCTCTTCCTTTCTTCCCAATCATCCCAATCCTTTCTGTCAAACAGGTGGCGCGAGGACGATGATTTGTTTGACGAAGACTTGCCTGTGGAGCCCCTTGAGGCGTTCCGGGACTTGTGCAGCTCAAGGGCCTGACTTTGGTCATTTCATGTCATTTCCCACCAAGTATACTACATACTGTAAGTCTTACTGTAAGTATTTGTAAGTATCCCATACTATATGTATATATATATATAATATTTAGTTATACTTATTTAATTCAAGTCTGTACTGTACTACAGTGGAAATCTAGAGTGCTTATATTCAGAGTCCGCGGTGCTGTGGCGAATTCTGCCGAGAAAGAATTGTACGGCAGTACGGGGTGATTTCCACGACGCGTGCATGTCATGTGTTTTCCTGCGTTTGTGCGAGCGAACTCAAATGGTTTTTTCTGGTAGAGATTGAAGGAAGACCTGCACTGCACAAGGGTCGGGACAGCGCCAACTAAACCTCGTAGGCTGATTGCTATCAGCAATTTTGCTACTTGGTTTGATATCAAACATTACAACACAAATTAACCTCTGAACCAGTGCAACCAAATTATGGAAGGTTTCTAGCACTGCTCAATTGGATTGGAATACACAGAGATGTGTACCACCACTACACCTGATGTTTGCTCTATTTGGGGTCTATTTGGGGTCTATGCCAATGCGATTTGGTGTCTTGTCTTTTGTCTGGGTTTGCCAACTTGTGCATCTGACAATTTGTCAGGCTCCAGATGACGGTCCTGATGTCTTTGAGGGTGAGGCATGGGTTTATTTTGGTGGCTGGTTCAACGCAGTGCCTTTGATTGTGCGACGATGTGACATACAACAGGCCCTTCCTCCGGATGTTGTGGTGACCCAACCATTGCGGGTGAGCTTCTTGGAATCAGAGATGCGACGGCATAGAAAAAAATGCACCTAGCTATAGTGACAATGGTCTTGGCTCAGCTGGTGACGTAGCTCAGGTCTTGGTTTTGGTTGGTCTTCCCGGATCTGGTCTGACGCCAAGAGTAACCAATACTTTTCGTGTCAACAGTTGGGTGAGCAAACCTGTGGAGTGTCAGATGTTCTTAGCTGAGTCACCGTTCTGCTGAATCGCTCTGTCTGACGAGTGATGAATCTAGGCAAAAGCACCCTTGCATCCAGATTGCAGAAGTTTGGGCCCGGAGCTTTACTTTTCTTGAAGAAGAATCCTATGTTCAAGTCCGTATGTTGAACAGAGCTTGCACATCTCGACATTGTTCATTGTCGCTCCAGATGGGTTGTGATCAACCAAGACACTCTTGGTGTGCGCTCCTTATTCGTCCGACCGGCCGTAAATGCATGGAAGCTCATTCCATCCATGTCTTGAGCATCTCGCAGTTTGGCTGAAGGACAGGAAGAAGTGTGTGGCAGCTGCAAATGAAGCACTCTCCAGTGTCCCACCGGCCATTCTTCAGACGTTTTGTCAGTCATGAATGCTCTTCAACAGTATAAGTTGAAAACATCAATGCAGTTGTCAGCAATGCGGCAAACCAGAGATATTTGTTGCTGAGACTTTTTGGTTTCGGTACCACACGGAGTCTAACCTTCTTTTTGAATTCGCATGGACGGCATGCTTGTTCCATATGATATCTTCCTGTTCATGTTTTCTCATGTCCAACTTGGGAAACTATGATTCAGATGTAGCGTATCATATTTTAGAGTGTCAAGGGACATGTAGAGAGATGGGACATGTAAACGCCATCATAGTCTGTTGGGCATGGGAACTGATGCCACATGAGTAAAACAAATTCGATCATCTCGAGAGGAGTCGAAGCAGAGAAGAAACAAGAACTGAACAAGAAACAACGACTCAACATGATGAGATTGCAAAAACCGAAGGTTTTCTGTATTGCCAGCAAGCAAAATCGAAACGACGGATTTGCCATTGCTGGGAAACTGAACTAGCAGAACATATTCAACAAACTGGACCCCGTTGTGGGCTTTAACATATTTTTCAGGATTATCAAAATCTGTTGCCTAGTATAAAACTATCATTACACTAAACGCACAATGTGAAGACCTTGACATGGCTGGAATCAAAATGAATGTGATGGAGCTGCTATCGCGAATCAACAAATTTAGTGTATAAGTGGCAACAGGTTGGATTCCGCAAATGAAATTTTAAAGAGAAACGCTTGAGCAACGGACAAATAGCAAATACCAATCAATTCGCCACCAGCCAACTCCCCAATCAAAATAAACTTGCCTTACACGCAGACACGCATATTCATATACTCACTAATCAACTCAGTACCTCACAAAGCATCTGATTATCTAATCAATTCACAATCAATTCGCTACCTCTCCAGTCAACTTAGGAATCATTTCACTAAAGGTTTGGGACGTGATATCATGTGACTGAGAGGTTGCAACGAATCTTCCAAGCGTGTGCTTGGAAGAGACCAAGAGAAAGTAAAGATGGCTGAAGGTTGGATCTAGACAGTTGCACCATTTTTTTAAAGGAAAGTTTCAAGCAGAGGTTCCATAGAGTGCTACAGACCGTTCCTAGAAGGCAAAACATGGTTGGTAGGGAAAGGGTTTGTTCCGGCTACTAGGTTACATATGCCACACTCGAAAGCCACAAGTCGTGGAACTGTTTCACTTTCCGCATCGATTTGCGGTTTTGGTATCAGCAGCATTGGATTGCCAATATTCCATTTGCATGTAATATCACCATCATGCAATTTTTGTATCCTTTCATTGTACATTTTTTTTTGCCATCAGTGTCCTCATCATTATGCAACTTGTGCGTTTATCAGCCATGCATCTAGCGCTGCTAAACCTCATCCATCGATCGATACAGCATCAGATTTACCGCTGCGATCCCTGGAATTTCCACATTGCTCAGAGGATGTCTAATCCTGAAGAGTCTCTTGTCTTTGGTTCATGACGCAGTTGGTACTTGCTAGATCATCTAGATCTTGTTCAGTATAAGCTCATTAGTAGCCTATTAAGCCTATTAGCCAAGGTGCCTCCTGCCATTTCTGATACATGACAAGAGCCACAGCTTCTCTTGTGCCAGGGCAAGCGCATAGTGGTGGATCGTTGCAATGTCACGCGATTACAGCGACGAGTTTGGTTGGGAGTGGCGGATGAGAACAAGGCGCAGATGAGACCCAACACTATCAGAAACATCCGAAACAAAGACAGCTAGACAGATTTTATCTCACTAGTATTCTTTCGTTCTCCCACCTATACTGACTGTATGCATCTTGTGTCTTGGCCGGTACTTCTCCAACAAACCACTTCATATGTGTACCAGTAGTACCGCACAAGGCGGCGGCGGAAGTTTCAAAAATAGGAAACCTATAGGAGAGGTTGGTTGTTGTGAATCAGGGATGGCAGAGCGAAGCCACTGATGGACCGAAAGGTGCTTGAG
>Ga0126342_10008116_pt1 | contig 18784 bp, 26 predicted proteins | sample Cyp1metagenome_FD_92528 | JGI IMG/M metagenome (GOLD analysis project Ga0126342, IMG submission 92528) | Coral microbial communities from Lord Howe Island, Old Settlement Bay, Australia - Cyphastrea 1 metagenome | ecosystem: Host-associated > Invertebrates > Cnidaria > Coral ...
ATATATATTATATATATTATATATATTATATATATTATATATATTATATATATTATATATATTATATATATTATATATATTATATATATTATATATATTATATATATATTATACATATTATATATATATATATATATATATTATACATATATTATATATATATTATACATATATTTTATATATATATGGCCGCCGGCAACCCCCCCAATGCTATCCCCCTCCCCAGAAGCACCCGCATGGGGGTGGCTAGCCATCTACGACCACCTATACACTAGCTAACAGGATACCTCCATGCAGTGTTCACTACTGACTACATGCCCATACAATCTATTTACAATATATTACTGCCCATAAAGTACCTTTATAGTAACCATACACTAGCTACTATCAAGATCTGATGTTCTATACATACGTGCTGGACAGGTACTACCTATACAATATCTACATGATACCTCTATAACGCCCCACCCATCCCGGGGCGGTAAGCTACACCCTGCATCACTCTATTTAGAATGTATTACTGGCCACGTACTACCTCTACAGTATCACATGATACCTCTATAACACCGCACCCATCCCACCGGGGGGGGGGCGTGGGGGCAAGTTACACCCTGCATCACACTATTTACAACACATTACTGCCAATAAAGTACCTTTATAGTAACCATATGCTAGCTACTACCAAGATCTGATGTTACATTACATTACAGTACAGTACATTACATTACATCCATCCATCCATTCATTTTATTATCCTTTCTATGATTTATATATATTTTTTTTATTATTTATTTATTTATGTTATTCTGAATCATTTTACCAGCAAAGCCAAGCAGGTCGCTGCTGTGGCTTTCAAAATGAAGATCTTGGGCCCTGGCAGCTGAGGCCAATCACACCCCGAGTCTCCCAGGTAGACGCCACATGGGAGGCCGCGCGCTGAAGCCTCGGGCTGAACTACATTCGCAAAAAGCAATAAAATCTTACTAGACTTTTTTCTTCACTTTCTTTACTCATTTTGCTTGCTTTGCTTGTGAAATTAACAACTGAAGTGACCTATGTAATTAAGTGTTTTCATTAGTGCTAGCTCTCCACGCCTTGCTGACGCCAGCATTCCGTAGTGCCTGAAGGGAAGCATCTCACATGTAGCAAGAGTGATTGGTTGGACTGGGAAGAACTAGAACTTTTGTTCTTTTGGGATATATCTGTGTGTATGTATATATATATAACTATGTTTGTGTATATATATATATGTATAAAAATATAATTTGCTATACCCCTTTAGTGCTTATAACTAAACTTTAAAGCGTGGCAAACCTGCAGGCCAAACAGGGCGGCAACGCCTGCGGCAGAAATTTAGAAATTGTGGGTCAAAATAACGGGCCACCCTCCAGCCACTTTTCCCCGAACTAACTTTTGCACCTCTCCCAGGCCCGCCTGAGAAATCCCCCAACTGTTTCCACCCAGGTCCCCCCACGTCCTCCCTCCCAGGTTCTCCCAGGTTCACCCAGGAAATTGGTGATTTCCTGCGATTTTGTGGGTTTCAGAGATTTCCTGGGAGAACCTGGGTGTTATTTTCTGCGATTTTGTAAGGTTTCCAGGATTTCCTGGGAGAACCTGGGTGGAAACGGTTGGGGGTGCTGAGCGAACACCGTTTTGATATGTATCCTGCACCATTCAAAAACCAATTTTAACACCCAGAAACCCTCAAAAACTAAAACCCAGGCCCCAGAATCCTGATTTATATTATATGCATTACAGGGGGTTAGCAATATAGAATTATATATATGTATATATATGTCCATGTAGCATGAGCGCTTCCAGTGTCCAGTTCTCCCAGGGTCCACATCTCGCATTGCAGGGACCGCGTTTCGGCTTGGAAAAGGCGTGCCCGTGTGAAGACGATAGGATTCGCCACCTTTGACCGATTTTGTCATTGGTAGCGGAGCTCTGCCTAAGGTCAGGGCTCCAGCTAGGTAGGAACCTGTATGCCGGATGGCAAATGGCTATAGCTCCTCTGAAGCGACTGGGTTTCGCACGTTTAGTGGAGATAGCGAGGATGCTAAAGAATATAATAAACGCTGGAAAACCGAGGTGTCCAACAAGATCCTCACCTTGGCCGAGAAGATGCCCAAGGAAGCTCGAGGTGCCTATGTGTACACCCTTTCGGGCGGAAAAGCCTGGAACGTGTGGAACACTTTGATCCCGAAGCCTATCAGAAGGCTGACAGTGAGACTGTGTTGTTCAACCTGCTTGATCAGAGATTCCCGCAGAAGGACTCATCCGATGAACTTAGTGAGATTCTGACCGAAATTTTCAACCTGCGTGTGCAAGAAGGCGAAAGCAGTTTGTTTGGCCCGCGGTCTAGGAGTGTTGAAACGTGAAGAGATTGGACGTGCTATGAGGTCTTGTTGCCCTGAATTTGTGGCCAAGAAGAATCGCACAGTTCCTGTCCACCTCCTGGAAGCTGAAGATCCAATGGGTGACGATGTAGATTCTCGCGACTCTTCCGATCCAATTCTGGAAGAAGCTGAGCAGTTTTCAGCAGAGCCCGAGTTTTCCTTACCATCCAAGGAACCTGATGAGGTGTATGATCAGCATGATGTGGCCCAAGCTTTGGCTGTCACCTGGAAGGAAAAACGTCAAGAGCTCACCAAGCTGCAGCCTTCCAGAAAGTTTGCTCAGGCTGACCAACTGAAGCGATCCTTCCGTGTGGACGTGGAGGAGCTCAAGAAGAAGTCACGATGCCGCCTTTGCAATCAGTTAGGTCACTGGGCCAGGGAGTGCAAAAGTGCAAGCACCAAAGGAAGTGGCAAACAGGGCCATTCTGCATCCAAAGCTTCACCGTCAGGAGCTGCCTTTGTTGAATCCTTTGTCGCCATGGTTGATCACATGCCCAGTCCCCTTGACTGGTTGAGATGTCACGCCAGGAACGTAGCACAGAGTTCAGGACTCCAGTTTGTGTCATTAGCCCATCACTCCACTAGCAGCTGGCACTGGAAATCCTGAGTGCGTCGAAGAGTTTCTGGTAAGCTCTCTGGTTTTGGAGTGCTAGATTCAGGTTGTGGTCGTTCAATCATTGGCGAAGAAACGCTGCATGACTTTGAGAAAATGTGGGAAGAACGTGGCCTTCCCAAACCTGCATGGATTCCTGAGACAAATCATTTTCACTACGGCAGTGGAGAGCAAGAGACCATTAGATTTGCCGTCAAGATACTTGTTGTCTTAGGCACCAAGTCCGGTACTATTCGTGCAGCAGCAGTCAAAGGCAGAGCCCCACTTTTGATTTCACGACAAGCTCTGTAGAGGTTGAAGGCCACCATAAACTTCGCCACTAGTGAACTCACTCTGTTTGATGGCTCAGAGATGATCCCACTGACCACAAATGCCGCTGGCCATTTTGTGGTGAATGTTCTTGGATCGCCGACGAATAATCAGCAAGGTTTCAAGGTGATGATGAACCAGCCCGACGATGAAGCTGCTGAACCTCCTGAGGACCCTGCAGATCCGGTGCCTGCTGATGTTTTGCCATCTTCTGATATCTTCCGAGGGGCCATCCACAGGAATCGATTTGAGTGAGCTGCAAGTGGGGACACGATATGATTCTTCCAACATCTCATGTTCCATATCTAGGCAGGCAAGGTCCATATTGGCCTTTGGTTCGTCACAGAAAGGTGTATGACAATGACACCAACATCTTACTGTTCAGTGAGGACATCCAGCCGAAGCATGGTAAGAATAAGTATCGTCATCCCATCCCAAAACATGTCATGCATGTTCGCACAGAGTTTTACTTCTCACCGCAGTAGAAAGCCCAAAGCAGTGATAGCATCCCTGCACATTATGTGAGACAATTGGAGTCTCAGGCGCGTAGCGCGCTGGAGGAGAATGTGCCAACTCCTCACCGCCGTTCCAAGCTGCTGGTTGCTGAAGGTTTCAGTCCCCCACGTTTTTCTCCTGTAGTTGAATCCTTAGGTCATAGAGCTAAGTCCTTTGGTTTGAAGAATGGTTATGACTTTTGAGATCCTAAGATGAGAAGCCATGTCCGACAAGAACTGCAAGAAGATCGACCTGAATTGTTGGTGTTGTCACCACCCTGCACAGATGAGGGTGACCCCACCAACATGTTTTTGGTAGAAACCCACATGTGCCAGGAGATCTGCTGGATGAACCCTTAAATGTGGTGCCTGCCACTGCTGGATTGTCCGATCTCGCAGTTGCCAAGACTCCAGCAATTAGAAATGCAGCTCGCAAAGCAGTTTTGGAGCTTCAAGATAGCTCTGCATTACGCCGTGCTCTTGACGTGCCTTTGACTTTTGAATCTGGTGATTTGGTGGCATATTATTGGAGAGGTCAGAAACTCCAAAATGGACAGGTCGTTCAATGAGGTCGCTGGCATGGCACAGCGGTGGTCATTTGTTCAGTAGGCAGGAATTTTGTGGTAGCTCATCGAAAACAGACTTTCCGGGTAGCTCCTGAACAGTTGCGACCTGCCACTAGTGAGGAACGAGCTACGGTAGAGGCTCCCCAAACTAAACTTGTGGGATTTAAGGATATGATATAAGGTGGAACGTTTAAGGGGCGTAACTATATTGACTTGGTTCCTGGACATTATCCCACTGAAGCCAGCGCACAGGATGATATGGACAATGTTGATAAGCCACCTCAGCCCGCATCCTTTCCAGCTTCCTTGCCTCATGAACATGAACCAGATGTAGGTGTTTCTCCTGTTCCAGGTGCGCCCCCCGAATTGGCTGCAGAAAGCCCTGATGTGTCCACGTCTCCTACCGAAGTTCCTGATGTGTCGGCCTCACTTGACGAATAGGCAGAATCACCAGAGTTGTCCAAAGGACCTGAACCTTCATCCGAGGGTTCCAAATATGGGCCAATTCATCGAGTGCATGGCAAGGCTGGTCCGCAAACACTGCATCGACCACCAGCAATGAGACAGGATGATTTTGTGGATATGGTGATGGAAATTGTCCCACACATGTTAGAGCAGACCTCTGACGCAGCCATGACTAACTCAGCATCAACCGCATCCGGCAGTGGCCAGAAACGAAGTCATGATGTCTGAGCTGAAGAGTCCGAACCAGCGGCCTCGCGTCCACGTAGCCTTGCCACTGAGGCTCTTTCCGTGGCAGACATCAATCCTCTCTTTGAATCTTGGGATCAGCGCCCCAACATAGAAGTTCTTGTGGCCAATTACATGCAGAAGAAACAGAGTAAGGAAATCGCACCCACTGGTCATTCCACAGATGTCCAGAAAGTAGTTGATGACTCAAAGGCAGTTGAATGGCAGACTCTCATCGAGAAAGGCGCACTCAAGTTGCACTATGGTAAGAAGGCCCAACAACTTAAAGTCAAGTATCCCGAAAGATTCATGGGTGGTAGGTTTGTGATAACCCGTAAACCCGTAGAAGAGAATCAACATGTAAATGAGCATGATCCCAGCGTTTAGGGTGAAAAGTCGCTGGCCAAACTGGAAGAGGGCCTGTTGCAATCACAAACACTGAGTCAAATCGGGTGCGTGTTGCTCATGCAGCTCATCACTTCCCACCAATCAATGGGACTTGCAACTTGGTCACATTAAGGGGGCTTTTCTCGAAGCCGGCCCAGTGGCAGGAAAATATCATCCACTATTTGCAAAACAACCTGGGGGTGGAATACCTGGTGTGCCGGTTGACGCAGTGATTGAAGTGGTTGGCAACGTTTATGAGCAGAACGATGCCCCTCTGGCCTGGTATCCTGCTTTCGATGCCGCAGCTTCTGTTGCGGGGTGGGAGCGTGGCAAATTTGGCAGTTGTTTCTATGTTCTTCGTGATTCTCACGGACGCCTAGCTGGCGTCATGGGTGTCCATGTCGACGACACTGCTGTCGGAGGACATGGCGAAGTTTTCTCTAAAGCCATTGCCCATTTGAAATCTAGATTCCCATATATACCGTAAATGGAGGATTAATGAGGGAGGGTTCTGCGGAGCCTTTTACCGCCAGCACATCCATTCAAAAGAAATTCATATGTCGCAAAAGCTGTTTGCAGAAAAACTTCGTCCCGCTACGATCCCCACAGGAGCTGACAATGGCCAGTTGCTCAGCGATTCACAGGTGCGAGTTCTGAGAGCCATCAACGGGAGTCTCAACTGGATCTCTTCCCCAGTCACGTCCCGATGTGGCAGTACAAACTAGTCTCTCACAACAAGCTTTTGCCAATCCATGCGTCAGGAATCTTCGTGACGCCAATGATGCAGTAAGAAGGGTCAAACAAAATAAAGATTTGGAAATCTGGTTTCGAGCAATACATCCAACTGACCTAACTATTTGCCGTCACTCCGATGCTGCCTGGGCCAATGTTGGGTCTCACACACAGGCAGGCTACGTGATATCGTTTGTGAGCAAAAGTTTGACTGAAGGAAAGGTGTCACCTCGGACTGCAGCTGTTTGGAAGTCATATAAGATGTCACGAGCCGTGAATTCCACCTTGTCAGGTGGAAGTCAAGCTCTTGCAACAGCCAACGCTACTGTAGAGTGGTTGGCAAGGCTCTTGACGGGCCTTTCGACCCCAGAGTTGGCCGCAAGTTGTTGCGCCGCCGACCCCCAATCTTGACCACAGACTGTAAGTCTCTGTATGACCACCTGATATCCCCATCATCACCTACTGCAGTAGAAGATCGTTGGACGTCTATAGATATTGTCATCATTCGAGAATCCATGAAAGCAATGCAAGCTCACATCCGATGGATCCCCACTAACCGTAACCGAATGTTGGCTGATGGCTTAACTACGGATAAGATAGACCCCATCGACTTGTTAAGATCATGCATCCGCTCTGGTAATTACCAAATATCCCCCGAAGCACATGTGTTGCCACAACAAGCGACTGAGCGTGAACGTCGTCTGCAGAGACACAGCCAACCGATGCATGCCAGCTGCCAAAAAGGTCCTGTTAATGACATTGTTCTGCCCACCAAGGAGAGCAAGGTGTAGGTCTTCAGATCACATTATGAAAGTAAATGGTTTAAACAATTTTAAACATAGGCCTGTAGATCCTTCACAACCACCAAAACTTCCACCGACTGCACTCCCTCTTGTACAACCCTTGCGACGTGAGTTTTTCAGTTTTTATTTGCCAGCGATTTGAGTGTATAGTGCATGTTGCATGTGTAGCATACCTGGGGTCCAAAACTTGAGAAGCAGATAGCTTCGCACCGTCGATAGTTTCCACTTTGACTCGAAGTAGTCATCATGTCTTGGAGCTCTAAAGATCAGCAACAGCTTGGTTAACTTTTGGCAAGGGCCAAGCACCATGGCATTCGCATGGATTTGTCCGATGATGAGTTTGAGCTTCTTGCTGGGATGACCGATGCCAACAAGGGGTCATGAGGAGTTTGAGGACCAAGCACAGGCCAACAAGCGCCAGGTGCCCATTCACCACAAGAATCCTCTGACACGATGAACTGCAATGGCTCAGCTACCACCTATTCAAGCTTCTGGGCCGTACCGATTCTGAAGCAGTGGATTATGTGAAGTGGTGCAAGTCCCAAGAAGTGAAGCTATGAGCATAGGCAACCCTGGTCACCTTTTGACCATGTGAGCGCAGGATGGAGACCGCATGTTTCAACTTTTGATTTTAGGGATTATAAGCGGTGAAAATTTGGCATGAACGCTTCCAGTGTCCAGTTTTCCCAGGGATCACATCTCGCATCGCAGGGACCGCATTTCGGCTTGGAAAAGGCGTGCCCGTGTGAGGGCGATAGGATTTGCCACCTTTGACCGAGTTTGTCATATATATTTATATTATTTATATATATATATATATTTATTTATTTATTTATATATGTATTTATATATTTATATTATATATATTTATTATATATATGTGTGTGTGTGTGTCGGAATTCTGTAATCATTGAGGTGGATATCTACCCGCTCTCATTGCGCATTTGCACAAGCAAATGGTTTCAAGCTGGACAATTCCCCCAAGAGGCTTCTGGTGCCTTACTTATCGGGGAACCACACCCGTCCAACTGCACCAGCGCCTCATAGCCGGTCTGCAAGACCAATCGCTGTGCTGGCGACATGATGCTGGCCTTGGGTGTGTGGAGCGGATCAAGCATTTATATATAGCTCTCAAGTCGCCAGACCAAGTTTTTTGAAATTCTTTAAGGAGAGCTCCAATCAATCTATTGCAGCCCATCCGAATTCAGCACAGCTGCTTCCGTTTCCGAAATGCCAAAAAAATCATTGTCGAACATGATGACATCGTCCTCAGCAGCAAGATGGCAAGGCGACGCAAGACTAGTGAAGCCGTCCTTTCCATCACTGATTTCTTAGGATTCATGACAGAGACAGCAACATATATATATATATATATCAATAAAATACATATCAAAAAATCATCTTTGAGGTGCACAACAAAGTGGCTCGGTTGTTGGATGATGTGACCTATTTGGTCCGTCTGATCTGAACATCTCTTACAGAGCTGGACACATGAGGAGGAGCAGCCCTCAGGGATGCCAAGCAGTCCCAAGTATTGTCGAAGATTGGGAATGCAACTGCTTAATTGCTCCACTCTGGGACACAGTGTCATGTTCTTCTTAGTCGTACTGCCGCTATGGGTCATCGTTGCAAAAGCCTCCATGAATGGCGTAGGTGAAACCTTCCTGTCGCAGAGTTCAAATTCACTTCGACACCGTTGTATTCTTCACATGATCTTAGCCGGGTCCAAAAGAACTGCTGCCAGGCCTTCTCCTCTGCAGAATAGTACTGGGCTGCATCCCAGCCTTCATCAGCAAGAGCATCAGCAAAAGCAGGAGCAAGTTGAGTCCTTCTTGGTGGGATCGATTGGAACACTACTTGCTCAATAATCATCTCCAAGAAGTTTATGCTTGCCCTTTCGAATGACATTCACATGCACACTTGTCCCATGCTGGCACACACTCTCAGTCGACAATTGGACTTTTAACATCAATGGCTGCCTGCAAATGGCTTCCTTGAGGCACCGGACGTGTGACTGGAACTGGTACTAGGCCATCACAAGAAACTGACAGACATGGAAAGAGCTGCTGACTTGAGGCAGCGATGAAGGTACTTTCTCTATCTCTGAGAATCTAAGAAGCGTTGGTATTGCATGGGTTTGCCAGGCAGCTTCACACAATGTCTGGAATTTGCAAGCTCGAAAAACCATAGGTAAAGATATGAACCGGCCTGTGGACACAGCCCAGTAGCCGCTCTGACTCTCGCAGTTGCCAGGATAGTGGCATGCCATGGACCTCGGGTTTCTTCTCCCACATGAAATCAACCAAGACAGAAGCCCAGAGAGGCTCACTTGAAGCAAGCAAACTGTGCTGCTTGTACGAAAGATGTCAAGTTTAATATGTTTAATGAGTCTGATGATGTCTGATGTCTGTTTTTGTTCATGTTTGCAGTGAACAACCTCAGCACTCATGTGGTCTTGTTGTGGCAAACTTGGCCGCCAGCCTCACCATGACTTGATGGTCATTCATCAGCTGTGATGGGACCTCGAAATCTTTGCCCTAGGCCTAGGCCCTACATGCTGAACTTTCTCGCGAAGGGTTTGAGCAATTCATGTAGAAAGACGTCCTGATCTTTTCTCGCTCCCAAGTAAAACACTGATATGCATTATGCGAGCAACTAAAGCAATACGTAAAGACTGCCACAATGCAGCTACAGCTCTTCTATTCTCCAAATAGGCTTCCCAACTGTCACCACCCGCAAATCCCGCGTGTTGGGCACATGGGACTGGCGAGACAAATAGCAAAGTGTGAAACTGTTGAGGTGAATGTGTGCGGGCAGATTCAGGCAGAGCCCGAGACACCTTTCAAACAAATGAAATAATAAAGACTGTAGTGAAGTTTTGGTCCACTATTAAACTATTTAAGCAGAATCTTTGTCATCTTTTCCTGCTGGACAACGCATTGCTGCACGTTGAGTCGTCTTGGGATTCATGAAGATAAACAGAACCATGTCATGCACAATCAAACATTTGCATCCTACCAGCGCGCACCTGGGTCACCAATTGCACTTGGAGAGCAGCACCAGAACCGCACGCACGATAAGTATAGGAAAACATGTCCTGGCAAAGTGACCAGTGTTTTGCCCTCAACACATCTGCGAAACGATGCTACACCGCAAATTTGAACCATTTGCCGCACAGGTGCCACATCCGAAGTCTAGCTCAACGTGGAGATATCAACTTGAGACCAAAAAATGAGACGATGGAGACCCTGTAGACTGTGTAGACATCTGTAGAATTCTGTAGACCTCTTCTCGTTACTGGGTCCTGACGAAAGACCACCAAGCGATTGGTGGGCAGAATCATCTGAGCCCCTTCGCAAAAGCGGGAGTCGAAGGGCTCCAAAATGAGTTCCTGAGGGCACACCCAACAATTATCCAACAAGTAAAGAAAGACTTCAAGCATCCAACGTGTTGGATAATTGTTTTTTGGATCATCTTGTGGGTTTTGTGATTTTCCCTTAGTGCGATCATCTAGGAACGTTTTTTTTCGCACCTTTGACTTGCTTTGGTAAATGAACCACTAAGTCACTAAGTCACACACCGTCCCGTCATCGTCAAGAAGAAGCATGACACAAAGTTTCCTGCAGGGAAAAACATTGTGAAGCAATGTAACCCTTGTCAATTGGAGCCCTCCTGGTTGCGCTCAAGCAAAAAACTCAGCTCTGCGAATAGTACATAATAATTGTTCAAAGGCATCTGGAAGACCACTCTTTGGCACTGTCCTACAGAGATTCAAAACTGTCAAGGGTGGTCCTGTTCTCAAGGAAGTCGATATGCCCTAGCACTTTGCCATCCTGAAGCGAAGCAAACTGCTTCTGACTTCAATTCTGGGGGCAAAGCCAAACAGTTCCGGTCTTGCTGCGCAAAGTGTTGACAAATTTTAATAAAGCACATGCTGCAGGACAAAAGTTTCAGGGGCCTCATAGTTGCTCTGCGACAATGAGAACGGTCGATACGAGCTTTCCTTCAGCCAAGGCAGTTGTTTCACACATCTCGGCTTCTGCTTTGACTCAAGTCCACAAATGATCCAAGACTTACTTCCTGTCAAAAGTCAGACCTTTGACCCTCCAGCCTCGGACTTGCTAGAGAGTGGAAGCCTGTCCAACCGAAAGCCATGGATCTCATGAATCTCATGAAGCAGTTCTTCGAACGAGCACTTGGTCACTGCCTTGCTGTAACACGCGAGCAGCCCCACAAGGTAAAGCCCAGCCGCGAGGGGACCTTCGCCGCTTTCCATCTGTTTCACACAAATTTTGCCCACATCTCATTGATGCAAACTGGAAAGCACTGGAAAGCTGATCAAAAGCAGCTACGTTAACGTTGCAATTCCAAAGTGGGATGCTTAGTTGGATGCTTTTGTGATTGACGCTAACTATATAACAACGGGCGACAAATATCCATCCAGAACGCAACTGAGCCAACCAACATAGGTCTCAATGGCTGCAGACACCTCGGCAAACCAATCCGAGCCAGTCATAGGTTTCTTTATTGCAGGCCACAAGAAGAATCTGTTAGGAAGGATTTATTGAAAATTTATTGATTCACATTGATTCTATTGCGGTTGAGCGATAGCCTGAACCATTCTTGCAGCCCCCATGCAGTGCTCGACAGTTGCTTCAAATGTGTGGCTGAGAGATCATTGATAGTCTTTGAAGATCCAAAAATGCCTGATCAATGCCTGATCTATCTTCGGATGCAGTGCGTGAGACTTCTATTTTGACGAAGACCGCTCTTTGCCCAGTGAAGACACTGCCAGCCGGAGATTTGGCACATTTGGCTCTGTTCCAATGAGGGATCCAAAATCAATTAGCACCTCCACGATAACAATATTTTTTAAGGTCTGACCGTAGGCTTCTCTTTGGGTCTTGTGCGGAAGTACCAATCTGATCGATGAAAGCGCCATAGCATTGCAGCAAAAACTGCTTCCTCACGCATCAAGTAGATGCGCATTTGCAGGACGCACATCATACCCCATTCACTTTTCGTTGCCTGGCAGACAGGAGGTAATCACTGGACATAAACTGCTCGAATCTTGGACAATGTCATAACAAACTGTCCCCTCAAAGCTATCCCCACATGTCAGGCAGCTGTGCCATTTGAAACTCCTTCCATCACATGATTTGCCATGTTCAGCCATGCCGCAGTTGTTCATCCGTTGCCGATCAACACCTTTTTCCACTATCGGAAAAATTATCCCATCCCAACACTTCTGCCTTTTACAGCGCTGATCTCTTTACCCGCAGCTTTCTCAATGGATTTCACCTTTCGCAAGGCAAATGAATGACGGTTTGATCTGGAAAGGGTTGTCTTCATCATACCTTTCGACCATAATCAGAATCCACAGTGGCATCATCATCTACTGTCGCAAGTCCCGGATGGCGATGTTGAAGCATAGACAGTTTCTTCTGTTTCACCAAGATCCAAGAAGTGCCAACTTTGTCTGGGCAATTGACTTCCGGTCAATTGTATTCAAGTGTGACAACGTGTTCTAATCTGGGCCCCTGGCAACATAGGTGTAATCTGCATCAGGGCCATGTTCTTTGGCAAAGTCTTGCCTTGGATCAGCGTTCATAGCGGAACGCTTGGTGCCAAGAAATGAAAGTGTTGACATGGGCATGAGTTTGCGTTATGCTGAGCCACGGGGAGCCTTTAACATGCAATCGTCTGTCTGTGTTGGGTGCCAATCTGTGTGCGTGTGTGTGTGTGTGCGCGCCTGAGACTGAACTTTGGTTGACACTGCAGAGTGCATCAACTGCATCGATTGAGAGTCAAATCCAAGGAGCACTAGCTGAGCGGATCTTGGGAGCAACTGTGCCGATGGCATTTCCTACAAAACAGTTAGAGACACGCATGAAAACATATGAAAACCCATCGAACTTAGGATTCTTAGGATACAAAATGTCCACTGACAAATTGAAGCCAGGCCAATCCAGCCAATCCAACCTCGCGAAGGATAGTCTTTGAATGTCTTCAATCTACTTCAATCTCTAGCCACAAAGTTCCAACAACCGATGTCTTGACAACAGGCCACTTAGCCTTGAGAACATCTGCAGCAATGCGGCAGTCTTTGGCCATCAAGGGCAGCTTGAAGCCATAACCTGCAAGGTTTCCCTTTGATGACGGAGGTTTCCTCTATTTCCTTTCAAAACATTCAAGGAGCATTGTAAAAGAGGGACAAAATAGAAGCAGAAAACTTCAGCCCACTCTAGCTCAACTATCTTCGCACACATCACATCCCTTGCTTGTCAAGATTTTTTGCAAAGAGTTCTAATTCATTGCGGAAAACAATGTCCAAAAATGTCCAAAATATAAAGCATCAAACGCCGCCAAGGTACCAAAACGCCGAGTCAAAACTTCCTGCAGAGGCTCTAAACCAGATGAATATACGGTTTTGAAAACTCAAGGGAAACAATGCCGGCAGAGGGTTGGCTGCACCAGGTTGCACAGAATCCAGGTAGCGGACCTGTGGCAGTCGTTGCTCTGTTTGAAGGCTGCGACCACTGGAGCCTTGGCTGCCCAAACGCTATGGCAGTTGAACATAGGAGTCACTCTTTTCAACTCATTTCATGCGAGTCAACTTGTGAACTTAATTATGGCATGCCTCCCGTCTGCCCCATCCCTCTGCATACCCAGGGACCATTTATCGCGTCCAAAGCCACAGATGGATCCACACCAAGTTTCTGGAGAGCCAAGAGTCCTTCTGCACCCAGCATGAGGTGAGTAACCTTCAGCCCCAAAACGCCACCATGATCAATGTTTGAATGTTTTTCGATGGGGAGTAGTGAAAATCAATGACAGTCTGGACAGCTCCCTGGACAGCTTCACGGGACTTCAGGGCTAAATGTTCAATGCCAAGCGGCATTGAGAGCATTGTTGACGGCTTTTACAGCATGGCCAGCACCACTAGGACCACAATGGACCACCTGCAGTGAAACTCGCATTGTGAAGTATATAACATTACAGGCTGCAGCGACTAGAATGACTTGCTGCAAAGGGCCTGGAACACAACAAAATAGTTTCTCAACGTTCCTATCCACTATCACATATTTTTGTACATACACGCATTCACAGTCTTGCTTGGTTTTAGCTTTACTTGTACGAGCACAGTTCATAACATGAACAGATCAAAAGAAACAAATGGGCCTTCCTCACAATCTCTAACATCTCTATATACTCCACCCTGGCCTTCTGAGCAAAGGTTTTCAGCACTGGCAATACCATCTTTGTGGCTTCTTCACTGTCACTGCCCAGCATGCAAGTCAAGCTTCCTGATGGCACGGAAAGTCTCGATTCCACAGGCTGAAAAGTCAGAGGAGCACAGCAGGTTTGATGAAGAGAAGGCAACGAACAAAACAAGCAAGCTTTACAAGAGAAGAAACTCTACATGTCTCTACAGTATATTATATATATATACACTGTATACACATCATATGTCAAATTGTCAAAAATGGTATAGCGTCTATGGTCATTCATCCCATATTAAATGCTTACAAGGAGTATATAAATCCATAATGGATTGATGACCATCCCCCAATATTGGTGTATAATCAATCTTTTTGGCACATATACATGGGACCGTGAAACCCTCCTGCTGCAGCACCACGAGGTCCGCCACTTACGGGGCAATCCAAAAAGTGGACCTCACTGCAGGGTCAGGTGCCAAGTCAGTGCCGAGTCACTGCCGACTGCGGGGAAAGATCAGTACACTTACTAAACACATCAACACAAGACAAGATCGACAAGGTAGGAAAGCTGATTACTTTATGGCGAGGGCAGGTCCTGGCATGTTGTAGAGTATCTTGTTCCCAGAATATTACTCACTCAATGACTCTACGGCGAAGTGTCACTTGTGTGTAACAAATATTGCTGGGCGATCGGCGCCAAACCTCTCCTTCAAGGAGTGGGATAGTCGCTTGGTGACAGCAGGGGCACCTGCGTTCACTTTTGTATGAACATGCGGTCGAAGGTTTTCAAACCCCCCCCATCCAGAATCCCATTGATGCTCCGGGAAAGCTTACCACTCCCACAAAATCAACCAAAATCAACCAAAATCAGCCAAAATCAGCCACCAAAATCAAGTCTTTTTGTTGACCATCATCCATTGCACCTGAGGTGCAAGAGACCACGCAAGCATCTTTGGCCAAATGAGGAGCCACCTGCGACGGCCAACTGGATTTAGTACTCATCGACAAATTCAGCTACTCAGAAACTTTCTCGCTTCCTCAAGGACTCAAGGACGTCAAGCATGTGATTTTGCGATGATGGCTACTTGCCCGGATGCCAACCAAGAAAGCGAGAGACAAAGAGAGATGCCTGCTCAACAATCGTTTCATCCTCTTCGGAGGTTGGCAAGCAAAATATCAACACCTTGCGAGTCAAGCAGTTTGGATGGAAACCATTGAATTGACTCAATGCAATTCATTCTATCTTCTCTGACACATGCTGCCAAGCAATTCCAACCCAGCCTGACTGGATGCCAAGTCTTGCAGCTTGTCCGCCACACTGGAGCCAAACTCCTGGGAATGCTGCAGGGCCTCCAGGGTTCGACACACCACAAGTTGACAAAAGAATTGACAAAAATCTTCAAAAACGCCAAAAGAATCAGGGTCAATTGCATTTGTTGCATCTGCTGCATCTCGGCCTTGGTCTTCGTGCGATTCCAAACCAAACACTGGCTGTGGGACTTGGCCATGTGCCCAGCCATGTGGTAGCCCATGGCACCTCATGCGACAAATGACCATGACTGCATCCAATGGACGTGGGCAGGAAACCGATCAGCCTACACAAATATCCTGGAAACATTTTGTGACCCTGCTGGCAGTGAAATCCAGATTAAAAAGCAGGTTTGTGACGGTTTGTGCTAGAAAATGAGACTTTCCAATCCAACAATGTCTTGTTTGAGTGCAAACATGGCACCCAAACCCACAAAACCAACTCTCATGCTGCTCGGACTTCCTTCGACGCCGAAGGAGCACAAGTCGCAAATGTTGAAATTGTAAAAGTGTTTTGAAAAGTTTCCAGTAGTCTAGGCGTTTGGAATGCACTTCAGCAGTCACTTTGGTGTACACTTCGAAAACGCACAAGGGCGAGACAAATGTGTTCATAGAAAGCGGAGAATCATGTGCAGTCCTCCCATTTCTGCTGCTGGACGTTTCCTCTGCATCAAGGGACGAGTTTGGTGGCAATTTTTTTTTCAATGCCTGCCTCAGCCTAGATTCAGTTTAACGTCTGTTGACTCGCACAGCCGACACACCTGGTTGGTACTGCGGCACTGTGGATACATGCATACACCCATCCATCCATCCATCGATTCATCCATCCATCCATACATACATACATACCATTGCGTTACATTGCGTTCCATTGCATAACACTACATAACATTACATACCAGTAGTACCGCACAAGGCGGTGGCGGAAATTTCAAGGATAGGAGGCTATAGGAGAGGTGAGTTGTTGTGATGCATGGATGGCAGAGCGAATCCATTGATGGACCGAAAGGTGGTTGGAGTTGTGTTTCTTGGAGTGGCTGCAATGGTTGCACTGGTCACCTCACCCACAAGTCCTGGATGTAGTGTGGTGTAGTGCAGTTGTTTTAGCTGCCGCTGTAGTTGTAGTTGTAGTGGGGTTGATGCTGTTGAAGTTAAAATGTTGTAGTTGTAGTTGTGGTTGTAGTTGTAGTTGCAGTGTAGTTGAAGTGTAGTTGAAGTTGTAATTGTCTTAATTGTAGTCATTGTAGTAGTTGCTACACTTGTGGGAATTGTAGTTGTAGTTGTAACTGTAGCTGTAGCTGTGATGTGATTGTAGTTGTAGTTGCAGCTGTAGTTGTAGTTGTAGTGTAGTGCTGTGGTAATTGTTGTAGTAGTAGTAGTGTAGTTGAAGTTGAAGTTGTAGTTGAAGTGTAGCTGTAGCGTAGCTGAGGTTGTAATTGCAGTTGTAGTTGCAGTGGTAGTCGCAGTTGCAGTTGTAGTGTGGTTGTAGTAGTAGTTGCAGTTGTAGTTGTAGTAGTAGTGACAATTGTAATTGTAGTTGTCGTTGTAGTAGTTGTAGCTGAAGTTGTAGTTGTAGCATGTTGTAGTTGAAGTGTAGTTGAAGTTGTAGCTGTGGTTGTAGCTGTAGTTCTTGCAGTTGTGTAGTTGAAGTGTAGCTCAAGCGTAGCTGAAGTCGTAGTTGTAGTTGTAGTGTGGTTGTTGTAGTTGTGATGTGGTGTCGTGCAGTTGCAGCTGTCTATCTATCTATCTATCTATCTATCTGTCTGTCTGTCTGTCTGTCTGTCTGTCTGTCTGTCTGTCTGTCTGTCTGTCTGTCTGTCTGTCTGTCTGTCTGTCTGTGTGCGGTCTATCTATGTATCTATCTAATCTATCTATCTGCAAGTTTGTTAACGAAGCTATCTGCGAGACTTCCTCAATTTTTTTAATTGACAACATCAACAAAACAGAAATTCTGCGAGACATCCTCAACTTTTGAACTTGACAACGTCAAAAACGAAACTATTCTGCGAGACTTCCAAAATGTTTCAATCTGACAACATCAGAAATGCAGCAATTCTGCGAGACTTCCTTCAAAAATGGAAAGTTGAGTGCAGAGCTGACGGCCTCGTACCAATGCGTTTTGCAATTTTTCCACTCCATCGGTCTAAAGTGCTGCGCCAGCCACGAAAAAGTGATGCCAAGTCATACAAAGTGCTGCACCTGTCACGCAAAATCATCTTAGCAAACCTGAAGATCTGATGCTCCAAAATGCAACCTTCTCAGGACATCAGTGCCCTGACCTCCTAACATCTCTAATGAACACGTCTTTGGTACTGCGCCCGCCACGCGACGTGCATCTTTCCAGATCCTCTTCAAATGTCCCACGCCTGACATCGTTTTTGGAAATGCCACAAAACCCTCCCGATTTGCTCACTTTTGGCAAAGGTGCAGAATCCCTTGTGCCTGCCACGCAAAACCACATCTGAACCTTCAAAAGTGGTCCGAGAATGGTGTGCTTTGTACATTTTGACTTGGACATGTGCTTCGTGCCACAACGGCGTGCACTTTTTCGACACTCAACTTCCAAAAGTGCTCCGAGAATGGTGTGCTTTGTACATTTTGACTTGGACATGTGCTTCGTGCCACAACGGCGTGCGCTTTTTCATCATCTCAACTTCTGAAAGTGGTCTGAGACCGTCAGTTTTTAACACTTTTGACTTCGACATGTGCTTCGCACCACAACAGCGTGCACTTTTCCAACATCTCAACTTCCAAAAATGCTCTGAGCATGGTGCGCTTTGTACGTTTTGACTTCGAAATGTGCTTCGCGCCACAACAGCGTGCACTTTTTCATCTCTCATCTGGCCAGATGGCTCCGCGCCCGCTGCTTTAGCGAGCCTACTTTTTGACCCTCCGGTGCCACAAATCATTGGAAAAACATAGTGAATCGCGGCTTTGCTACCTTTCACGCACCTGCATCTTCTTTCCTCTGACTCTTTCTCTTCTCTGATCTTCTTTCTTCTTTTCTCTTCTCTGACTCTTCCCACCTCTGCTTTTTCATCTGCCCATATTATTTTTTATAATTGTCGGAAGTTTGGCGTCTAAACTTCCTTCCAACATTACCTAACAGTACATAAGGTTACACCCGCCAGCCCTTCCGAGTGCAGATCGCGTTGACCAGGTCGCGTTGACATGGCTATGCTTCCGACTGTTGGTGTTGGTTCGGGGGGGAGGTTGGGTGAGGGAGAGGGGGGGTGGGTGGGGGGGGGATTGGGTGTACG
>Ga0126342_10008117_pt1 | contig 18784 bp, 4 predicted proteins | sample Cyp1metagenome_FD_92528 | JGI IMG/M metagenome (GOLD analysis project Ga0126342, IMG submission 92528) | Coral microbial communities from Lord Howe Island, Old Settlement Bay, Australia - Cyphastrea 1 metagenome | ecosystem: Host-associated > Invertebrates > Cnidaria > Coral ...
TATATAATGTGCTATATAATGTGCTATATAATGTGCTATATAATGTGCATTAATGTGCTATATAATGTGCTATATAATGTGCTATATAATGTGCTATATAATGTGCTATATAATGTGCTATATAATGTGCTTTATAATGTGCTATATAATGTGCTATATAAAATGCTATATATTGTGCTATATAAAATGCTATATAAAATGCTATATAAAATGCTCTAAAAAAATGCTATATAAAATGCTATATAAAATGCTATATAAAATGCTATATAAAATGCTAAAAATTAAAATGCTATATAAAATGCTATTTAAAAAAATGCTATATAAGATGCTATATAAAATGCTATAAAAAAAGAATGCTATATAAAATGCTATATAAAAATGCTATAAAAAAAAAAATGCTATATAAAATGCTATAAAAAAGAATGCTATATAAAACGCTATATAAAATGCTATATAAAATGCTATATAAAATGCTATATAATGTGCTATATAATGTGCTATATAATGTGCTATATAATGTGCTATATAATTATATAATGCTATATATGGATTATAAACCACTTTTCAAGTGGGACCCGCACATCCAAGTAGGATAATCATCCCCTCCTGCAACACTGCGACCTGAGCCACTGTCAAGCCATGGCAGAAAATGGTGTTTTCATGGGATTTGACCAAGAAAAATTGGGATTTTTCCATGGTAAAAACATTTGTATTGGCTAAATCCACTATAAATGGGGATAAACCATGGTAAAAACATGGTAAAAAGCTCGGACTCATGTTGAACCTGGTTGAGTACTTAGGGTGATTTCCATCAAATACTGATCTGCTGTTTTTCGGTAGTCACCCCCCCCAATGAAACAGCTCAGGGATGTATTAATCCAGGGCGTTGACATGATGTTTAAACATCTTTGAGACCAAACCCAAAGACCAACCAGATTCACTTCACGCCCCAAACCCTCAGTCGTTGGAAAAAAAATGTATTGGACAGCATGTCGTTGGTATTGTTTGGTACTTTTACTTATGGTTTTGAAGCACTTTGAGCGTCTTGATAGCTACTGCGTCTAACTTGTGCAACGGTCTGTACGGAAAGTGGGAAGCCGTGATTAGCGACGTCCCGTGTGCTGATACCTGCACAGATCCTGCAAGTAGCAAACTACAATCACCATGGTTATACCTCACTTTATGGCCATCTCATAGGAAAATGAAATACCCTCTGGTAAACTAACATAACTATAACTATGGAAAATCACCATTTTCAATGGGTAAATCAACTATAAATGACCATGTTCAATAGCTATGTTAGTTTACCAGAGGGTAATTATAAACCATTGGATGTTGCAAACAAGTCCCTCTGGTAGGTTCACAGAGCTATACAACATGTTCTTTTAATAGATTATGCACCTACCAAACATGATGGATTTTCCATACGGTCAATGAGAGGGATGTATATGAACGGATGTAAGTGGATGAACCTCCACATCAGTGTCACATCAGTACGAATCAGTGACATCATTGAGCTACGACTGCGACATTGGCGAAAATATCCCTCTGTGAAATCTGTGGTGATTTCCCCATTAAAGAGGTGGTTTTCCAGCCATGTTTGATTGCAGAGTGTTCTGTAAATGGGTTTGCCCAAAGAGTGGGATACCCTCTGGTAATTTAACATAACTATGGAAAATCACCATTTTCCATGGGTAAATCAACTATAAATGGCAATTTTCAATAGCTATGTTAGTTTACCAGAGGGTAATTATAAAAGTCCATGGTTTTCATCATTACTTCATAGTTCTCTGCAAGTTTTGCCCGAAACTGTGGTCATCCGAGTTCCCCCAACCACTGCTGATGCGCTGTCTAAGCCAAACTCGGCCTGCACCAGCATGAAACAATGATGGGTCATGTAGAGGTCCTGAAAAGATGGAATGACTTGACTCTGACTTGACCATCTATGAAATTAGGAGGGAATCATTTGTCTACGCGGCGAAGCCATGAGCAGCAAGAAGTGGAACAGTTCATGGGCAGTGCATCCCTTGCAATTCGTGGGTGATTAGGGAGTTTCAGTAATAAGGCTTCGACCCAAGGATATTAGTCAACAAGATTTCATCCTTCCACGTTAGGGCTGGGAAACAAAAAAAGCAACCAGGAAAGTCGGCCGCAACATGTCGCTGGTAGTATTCATCAAGATACACTTTCGGCAGCACGATGAGTGTCAGGATTCTGCCTCTATGTTTACTAGGGCGAAGGCAATTCGTCAGACATTTCTTAAGTTTACTTGCAAACCTATTTTGATTGTTCTAAACTTGGTTTTCCCATGTCTTCCCCATAATTTCACTCCAAGTTTTGTTATACCCCTATTTCCGTTGCTTATACCGCCTGGTCTTGCTGGTCATATCAGAACGCATCAGCATTTGAAGTTCAAGATCCCAGTATCATAAAACGGAGTTGTACCCCAGCTACACCCAAAAAAACTACGGAGTTTGCGTTTGAAAATGGTGCATTCCCAATTCCAATGGATTATCATCATTCATCCATTAAAATAGCCTTTAAAAAGGGATATATAGCCCGTTTTCTTGATGCACCTAAATACCATATTGTCGGTGATTTATCCCATTGAAAAAAAATATCTAGATCCCCATGTTTCCCTGGTGAGTTTTTCCGATCAAATTCAACCCTTTTTTCCCTGAAGAATTCTATCCCATCCCATGAAATTTCTGGCTAGTTCATGGATGGGACCCAAGTGTAGTTTGTTATAATCCCCAACAGGCTGCCAGTCGCGTGACTCATGACCAGCGATTGACTCATAGCCAATCAACCATGGTTTCTCACTTCTGTCACCATGTTTCTGGATGGCTAAAAAAAAACTTTTTTTTCTTCCGCGAGTATCCCAAGTAACTGGCGAAAAAAACCATTGAAATGGCTGACACCCAAAGTTTCACAAGGCATTTGATGGTATTAACCTCTGGTATAACCTCTGGTTATCTCCCTCCACAGGGGCCAATCTCGAGCACCTCCAACTCCTCCACCAATCCAGGATCTATCGTCTGTCCTGACCAGTCGCTGTGGAGAGATAATGGACCTGCTTTTGATGAGGGAGCATATAACAGGTCCAAGAAAACCAACAGGATAATTAAAATCCCACAAAAAAGTGAGAAAACTGCATTTTTGGTGGGAATTGTATATAGAGAATATCCAATGTAGTCTCATCTAGTCCAATATATAGCACCATCCAATACAATCCCATATGGACCGATAAAATTTCAGTCATCTACAAAATCCGTCAAACATAATCTCGTCTAGTCTGAGTCTTGGGCTTATCTTGATCTTATCTGTTTGTGAATGTTTGTGATCATCAACTATACTGACCACAGTAGCCCCATCCTAGAACTGGGAGACTGTCGCGACACGCTCCGATACGCTCCGTTTCTGCTGCTTCGCTTCAACCAACCAATCCCCATCACTGCGTGTAGACCGCACGGTAAGCCATCCCTTAAGACTCGGTTGCGAAAACGCCCGAAGTCAAGCAGAATTTTCCGCCAGAAATCTCTTGGCAAACTGATTGAGTCGGCTGGATCTATTTGGCTGTTCCTAAATCTTGCAAATGATAGGAGTATAAGTAAGTATAAGGAGCAAACCAATGACACGGGGGTCATAGCTCAGTGGGCAAGCAACAATGATGAGGAGGCAACCAGCAAAAGAAATCAACAGGAAAATAGCTGACATCACCACGTTGACGTAGCAACAGTCCCAATTTACGACTTGTACCTGCCTCTTCTGTGCTTTGATGCGCAAATTTATTGTCATATTAGGTCAATCTTTTTCTTTGTGATGCCCTTAAGCTACTCAAACAACTAAATCCTTTATGGGACATGGTGGAAGTACAAGACCCACATCCCCCTGTGTGTCGAGTTCCCGAGTCGCCGTCATGGCCAAGGTGGCTGAACACTGATCCAGTGTCTACCCAGATCCAGTTCTGTAAATGCAATTCCGCTAGCCGTTGGTAATTTAGCATGGCTATTTTTCAAACGACCCATTTATAGATGATTGACCTATCCAAACATGATGATGTTCCATATTTACGTTAGATGACAAAAGGCTATGGGCTAAAATTGGCCTGGAAGCATCCACTTGTGGAGGCCTCCGGTGGCATTTCGGCTTGGTCAAAACATGTCAAAACGGTGAACTTTCTCACACCAAAAACGGATGTCCATCCCCCGAAAAATATAGAAAATCAATATCATGGATAACCAATGAATACCTACTATTAGCCAATTGTTAGCCATTGTCAGCCATGAACCAACATTAATATATCATATTTAGAGTGCCTATATATAATTAATATATATAGAGAGAGAGATACGAGTACCAATTCTTAGCCATTATCAGCCATTAATTAACATTCCCATCCCCATTAATCCAACATTCTTAGCCATTAACCATTATTAATCAATATTATTAACAATTATTGAACATTATAAAGCCATTCTAAAACCGTTATTAAAATCATTGGTTCAACAATTATCAACCACTATGAACCATTATTGAACCATTATTAAGCCATTCTTAGCCATCAAGCCATCCCCATCTTCCCGTTGCCACTAGCGCCGTCCTTCGCGTCTCACGCGGCCCGAGATGGCGCCCTGGCGCGAAGGCTGCGAGAGAAGTTGGAACCTTGGCTGCGGCTGACGGCCGGAAGCCGCATCCCTTGAGGTTGATGGGTTAACCTGATGGATTAATATGGGTTACAGGATGGGCCCCCCCAGTTATAAGTTGGTTTTTAACCCCATCTATCTACTGTAAATATAGTTATATGGGTATAATACACCAACTTGTTATTATAGTTATAAAACAACTTAGCTAACTATGTGGCCCCATCCTGTAATAATGGCTAAGGATTAATGATGGCTAAGGGTTGTTAACAATGGCTCAGCAATGTTCAATAATGGTTAATAATATGGATTAATAATGGTGAATGGCTAAGAATGGTTCATAATGGTTCAATAATGGTTGATTGGTTAATAACCCTGCTAATATTACGGCAAGACCCTATGGTTTGCCCGCAAGGTTAGAATGGAGTTTAGATATTATCCTTCGACATGCTCAAAAACCTGCGCTGGGCCAGTGCTTTGGTATTTACCAGACGACGAACCCTAAAACCCTAAAACCCTAAACTAAACCCTAAAACCCTGAAAACTCTGAATCCGATAGCAGAAAACACTGCGTAGTATGTTCTGCAATTTCTCTTCTCATGTTCGACGACAGGGAATCCTCAATGTTGCAGTCCGGGCAAACCACGGGGTCTGTGCGTAGATATGATGGATTAATGTTCGTAAATAATTGCTAATAATTGGTTATCTATGATATCTATGATTCTCAACCCATTAGATATGATTAAATATCATCCAAATATCAATTACGACGATTAATATTCCTTCCGTTGGTAGATTACACGATACCTACGAGACCCTCTGGTAACGGGGCCGCTGGAAAATACACCAGCAACAGTTCGATGATTTTCCCATGAACAGAGGTGGTGCCACCAGTCACTGTGTCAGGGGATCATCCACACAGATTTGGATGGTGTCCAGTGCAAAGGCACTACAACTTGATTAACTGCTGGGTTGATAGGTAGTTCATGTGTCATTTCACAATACCCAGTGAACCAGGGAGTATAACCCCTTATCCAAGTCTAGAATAACATAGATATTTTCATCGCACATCTTTTTTAGCCTACTTATGAATCAAGACCTAGGTTAGTAAGTAGGATAATTAAGGTGTTACGGCCTAGTAATAAACTTATAAGTAGGCCAACTAAGGTAAATCAACACCTCTCTTCTAATCAACATGGACATATGATTCCATATGATCATACTTAGCCTACAAATCCAGGGCACCTCCTCTTCTCAAGCACTTGATGCGAACTCACCGAGTCTCCCTACATATGCCCATGTCCCACTTGCAGCACATCACCAGTCCTCGGCAGTTGCGCTGCGGTTTACGGAAACTTCTCCAGCAATCTGTTGGGAAAAATATCACGAATCACTAATATGTCACTAGGATTTATGGCAGATATATACCAACTAAAAAACGAATATATCACCAATATTCACTAATACTATCCAATGTAGAATATAGATATGATATCACAAAGTATAGATATATCACTAATATTATGGTAGAATATGGTAGATATATCTATAATCTATACTTTGTGAAGTAACCATACACCAACTTAATGGGAGTTAATGGGGATTTGACGGGGATATTCCCCTCCGATCATCAAACACGGCAATGGGAAATATATATGGAAGTTTTATGGTTCAACTTGGCTACCCAGCAGCTGTTCAGAAGACCTCAAAAAGATCCTAGGTACTTTCCGTTCCTTATAACCTATATATAACTCACATCAATCCTGGGTCCGCATCGAATAAACCAGACCAGTCATGTCAAGATAAATATCCTTGACATCGAACACTGAGAACCCGAGAAGTGCGGGTATTTTCCATAACCTTTCACCTGACGCCTTTTTTAATGTATTCACTATTATCTGCACGTGTTTTCCCCGAAACACTTATCTGGCTAGTGATGTGTGATTCTATACATCATCTCAAAATACTTAAACTATCACTTGGTTGTCATCATCTCAATTAAAAAAGGAACAAACCAGTCAAAGAATCAATCAAACCTTTGTAAACAAACGAATGACAATTTATATCCAACTTGTGAGCGTCATCAGTGATTGGTCAAACACGATTAAAACCCATGACCATCCTGAAGCATTTAGAACCTCCGCGTTTTCAGCACATATGTATAGATACCATATGTAATTATAATATATATATATATATCAATACAAAATAAAATATGTGTGTATAATTGTATATAGTCTATATATATATATATTGTATATATATATTGTATATATATATATATGTTGTATATATATATTGTATATATATGTTGTATATATATATTGTATATATATATGTATCATATAATATAAATAAAATGCATACAATGGTCAAATGAAATAGTCCGAATCTTCTATCCACACAGCTTTTGGTGAATGTCCAGCGAGATGTGATATCCCAGAAGCCAATAGAATGATCTTTGAACAGGATGCTTCACCAGTTTCACCATTTGGCAGTGTGTCAAAACCTTGTACCCCTGGTGAACATCAAAATAGCTGGTAAATGGATGTTCATCCCCCTAAAAATGGTATTAATAGGTATTGCCCCATACCCATTTTGGTATCTGCCCTCTGGTAAACATACAAAAAACGATGGAAAATCATTGGAAAATCATCATTTTTAATGGGAAAATCCACTATAAATGGGCTATTTTCCATAGCTATGTTAGTTTACCAGAGGGTACTCCAGGATGCAAACTGATGCGAATTGATGCGAAAAAAATCGATTGTCTTGGCTAAACCCCAACTTCCTGCTGCTACAATTTCCTGGTTATGTGGGCACATATAGCGACTAGACAGAAAGATTTGCCGGTGTTGGAATGATTCTTGATATTTAAACCATCATCCACCTATTGTCTTGGTCAGGTTGCTGTAATTTCCAGGGTTCACAGATTGTTCGATGGTACATCAAACTCCCAACTAGTATTGCAACATGCTTCCAAAACACCTCAGTGATAGTAAGCCCTTAAAATGATATCGAAGTCATTTGAAGTCATTTAAACATTATTTCAGAACAGGATTTTAAGTTCTGGTAATCATAAGTAATCATAAATAGTAATGATTACCATAGGTAGATACCATTCTCAACTTCATTAACTATAGATAATCATAGATTTCAGATTTCATGAATTCCATGAAGTACTGGTTGGTGGTTGAGCCTACCCCTCTAAAAAATATGAGTTCGTCAGTTGGGATGATGACATTCCCAATATATGGAAAGTCAGTCAAAATTAATGTTCCAAACCACCAAGCAGCATAATAGTCGCAATAGAAAATGGCCCATCTATAGATGCTTTATGATTTATATACCTACTAAAAATTGTGATTTTCCAGTTCGCTACGTTAAATCGGGAGAAATTATAACTTATATCCTCTGGTTATTTAACATAGCGAACTGGAAAATGACCCATTATGTACCGGGATGTACCTATTAAAAATGATGGATTTTCCATGGCTATGTTAGTCATAACCAAAGGGTATATCCACCATTCATGTGGGTAGTTTCATGGTAAAACCAAAAAATCAACCAGCCAGTACCAGCCATATGTTTTTTTGGTTTATGATGGTGCTAATAGATTTTATAGCACCCATAACTCCATGGCTGGTATATCCACCATTAATCACCATTACATCTCATTAAAACCCATAAAATCACTATTGAATCACCATTAATGACCATGGCTTTTCTTAAATAGGCACCAAAACCACTGCGCCTTCCAAAAAAAAACCGGGTGACCGGAGGCTGGCGTGATCCACCACGTGCTGACCGTTGATCAGCACCTGGCGAAGCCGGTGGCTTTTTTCGGTACCGTTAGCACGTTTGGAATGGTGCATCCTATAGGCCTATGAAATCTGGAAAATGATAGGAACATGTGGGAAATATCGGACAACATTGAATTTCAGGTAGATATTTCTATGATCTCTAGTTCATGGAGCTTTTTTACCGACTTTATGGAGTTTTTTCTGGGGGCCCGGGGATGTTACCCTCTGACAATCAACAACTGGTCATGTGGAAATCCCCCAAAAACAGGAAGTGTTTTAATGGGAAAATCATCTATGGAGAACGGTCCAGCAAGCCATTGATTACCGCTATGGTATTATTATTATTCCCAATATATGGAAAGTCATAAAATTCCATGGTTCCAAACCACCAAGCAGACAACAAAGTTATGCTGAAATGACTGGAGTAACCTCTGCGTGACTGCGTGCGATTTGCCCACCTTGGGAGGCCCGATCTTGTACAAGGCCCCCATTGACCTGGCGATGAGATACGAAGAAGCAACCGTTTCTTCCTGAACATTGTTGGTTTAACCGCCCATCATGGCTGTGTACTAAGTCTCTCTCTATGTATATATATATATACATACATACATACATATTTATACAATATATGTATATAAAATGTTGCGTAATGTTATAATAATTTGAATATGGACAAAATATGATGCATCTAACAATCTAAATGGGACACCCCAAAAGCCAAATGGCATACTAAACAATGGGATATTGATATTACTCAGCAAAGAACAAGATATGTGCAGATAGAAAAGGCCAATTTGGGTTTCTCCAAACTTGTTGTACCGCTTCGGACCCTAAGATTTCCTCCCAAAAATCTTGGACAAATGGAAAGGTAGATTCTAGACTGTCAATTTCATATAGAATCCATGGGATGTGCGACTCTGAAACTAAATAATCAGTAACTCCTAAAAACGGAAGCAGCAGGTGGTTTGATCCATGGGGTAACCGTTAAGTGCCCACCTCTGACTCGGCCATGGATCACTGGATTCCACCTGGACACCCATGGAGCTCGGCTAGGGACCCCTGAACTCGTTGTGTCAGCTCCATGGCTGCAGGATGGGGCTCCCCAGTTATGTTTGTTGGTTTATAACACCATTTGTTGGTTTATAACTATAACTATAACAGTTACTTATGATACTAAATATAGTTATATAAGTTATAAGTATCATACACCATTGTTATTATAGTTATTTGCACCAACTTAGCTAACGAACTGAGGCCCCATCCTGTGGAAAGTTCACGATTTTTATCGCTTTGTTCATGGGAATATCATCGAACTGGGGGATTCTCAGAATTTTCAAACCAAAAAACGCACCCGATGATTTTCAGTGACCAACATGAAGGTAATGAATGAATGATAAGTCATAGCAGCAAAATGATCGCTACATCTAACATCATCTAACTACCAAACCAAAAAAAAACATGGGATATCATGGGATAAACATTGGGATTTTCACGTGGATAAACCATTAACCAACTGCAGATTTTCTCCATCCATATGGTATGCTTCTACCCAGAATTCATAGCTAAAAATGTGCGCCTGTACCTCAACATCGTAGCCAGGCCGCCACATCACCGAACACATCTCCTGGTTTGATTGTCGTGGAACGACTGAAACCCTCAAGACGATTCAATACTTACCAGTACCATTACCCTCTGGTAATTTAACATAGCGAACTGGAAAATCACCATCTTTAACAGGTAAATCAACTATTTCTATGGGCCATTTTCCATAGCTATGTTAAATTACCAGAGGGTAGAGGAAAAGCAATGCTTTGGGGTACCAGCATTTTATGGGAAACTGCGATATGAGTCAAAGGCCAATGTTTGCCTGAACACATGTTCTCTTCATATTATGTCTTAATATGTCTTAATAATCTGAAAACCAAACGGCCAAAATGTCCGGGCCATTGTGGTTCTTACCCGGAATGACCCAAAAAAACGCGGAATCAAAAAGGCATTGCAAGCCTACCGGTAGCAAAACCATATGTGTTCAACATGTTGTTGGAAAAAAAAACGAAAAACATGAAAAAAAAAAATGTCGCAACTCTACCATAGGTGGCTCCAAATGATCGAAGCCGTAATGACCCAAAATAACGGTCAAGGCCCTTGGACCCCAAAAAATGGGGAATTGTGACCTTCCAGGAATCTAAACACATTAGGAGTTGTCTCCAAATAGGGAGCCTCAAAATCTCAATTTTGTTCAACAAACATCCCCATGCAAAATGCATCAAAATGCCATGGATATCTCCCACTTTGAGATAAACCCACTAAACCTGCCAGATTCTGGGAAGGGGATGAGCTTTTTACCGACTCTTCCAAACTTATCAGCCAAACAAATTTCAAACATTGGTAGTAGGATGTTGCTTATTAGCCCTTAAGCCTTAGGAGACAATGGAAGCTTGCAATGATGCAACATGGGCGTGTCGTTGCAATATCGTGATGAAAAATCCCCATGTTCGTTGTTGTGAAGAAGCCTACAAAAATATCCGGTACTGGCACTGGGCCGATTCTTTATATATGTAATGCCATATTTATCCATGAGACTCCCTTAGAAAAGTTATAACTTCCAACTTACAGAGCTTACAGAGTACAATACCGTCCCGTGTATGCCGTATTTCCCTATGTATCATCTATAAATGTGTGCCAATTGTTTTAGTAAATGTTGGTTGAAAAGAATCCAGCATCTGAGATACCTAGGACAACCCCAGCGCTTCTCCGGCTTGATGCCGAGGCCATCTACATGAACTTGACAAGACCTTGGGCCGCCCACTTCCAACTGAAGAAACCATGGGTTTTTGGGATGTTTTTGTTGATGAAACCATGGTCAGCCCATAGAAATATGATGAAATATAGTTTTTTTTGATGAGAAAAAACCTACAAATACCAGGTTATTTTGGAGGTTTTTGGATGAAAAAAAAAACTCCAAAGATGGGTCAACCATGGTCAAACCATAGAGAACTGGATTGGGGAACCGGACCCACGAGTGGCAAAAAATCGGTTTTTTCGATCAAAACCATCCTTAGAACCATCCAAAATGCATATCAAACCAGCCATATATTAGGGGTGCTAGAATTCTGACGCATACTCAAATCTCCATTCCTACACACATACAAATATATAAATAAAGGTTTTTAATATGTCTAAATACTACTCAAAGCACTGATGAGTGCGATCATTTTTGTCGCAATTCTCGACCACAAAAACTTGGATGATTCCTCAAGTCCACATGGACATCCCTTAGAGGGTCAGCGCAACACCACTCTGACCGAGTGGATGATGGTATTTCTAATTCCACTAACGAAGATATGAATAACTAACCAAACCCCAAAAACTCATAGATAACTAACCCAGTTAAGTTTGGTTCACATGTTGTAAGTTAACCTTTTTTGGTTTTGATGGGTGAAGTTTGGTCTTTCCCATAGTCCTTTGAGTTCAGGGATCATTTCCGGAGGAATCGATTGGTCAAATCCATCTTTTGGCATGTAAAATTCCTTGTGTTTTTGTTGGTCACATGCGTGTGGGCCAGGTCAAAATTATATATTGACCCAAGAAAAAAGGTTTAGAACTAACCTCGATGCTCATTGTGTCATATTTACCCACATTTCGGCCAGTGTTTGGTATAAATTTTGATCCATATTCCATATTCCATACATAGAACATCCGGGTAGGAAGACCAAACCTTGTGTGGCACCATGGTCCCCCAATGACAACACCCATGAGCCCCCAACGTGCTGCTGCCAATGTGCACCTGAGGAGCATTCCATGGTTTAGACCATCATGGCTGGTGGATTCCCATGTTTTTTTCAAATACCAAACGCTGCTCGGTTCACCAGAAATCCCAACGGCCGGGGTTTTCCCGCACCAAGTCGTGCACCAAACGATTGGCTGGAAGCGAATAGCGCAAGCAGCCTCCCGCGGATGCAGATAGGCACAATTTCTGGACAGTCAAAAACAATAAATCCAAGCAAGAAAATGGTGACAGAACCAACACCCAACCTTTAAATTATCCAGGCAAGAGACCCCAAACAGAGTGGGGGAGTGGGAGGATATTGTAGCATAATGTGGATGATGATGATGATGATGATGAAGATGAAGATGATGATGATGATGATGAAGATGAAGATGAAGATGAAGATGAAGATGAAGATGAAGATGAAGATGATGACGAGGAGGAGGAGGATGGTGATGATGATGATGATGATGGTGATGGTGATGATGATGATGATGATGAGGAGGAGGAGGAGGGAAAGGCGGAAGATGAAGTGGAGGATGAAAAGGTGGAGGATGATGATGTAGAGAAGGAGGAAGATAATGATGTTGAGGAGGATGACGTTGAGGAGGAAGGAATATTGATCCCAAGACCGGAACCCCCACTTTGTGCGAGCCTGCGCAGTAGAAAGGCATGTCCAGATTTCACAAGAGCCACTTTATACAGAAATTTACAGGAAAAATGCCACAGCCCAAAACCACGGCGCAGACTTTGTGCAAGCCTGCGCAGTCGAAATGCATGTCAAGATTTCACAAGAGCCACTTTTGATACAGAAATTTACAGGAAAAATGCCGCAGCCTAGTGTGAGCACCCTGATCAAGCACCGGCCTTCACTCCTACTGTAAGAACCCCTCAGTGTGGACACACTGTTTGGCGAAAAAAGTCCTCGCTTCAAGAAACCTAGCAATTAAATCGGGAAAATATGGCGATTCATCACGAAAAAAGAATGACCGTGCTGAAACATCGAGTATCTTCCAAACAAACGGTTGGACCATATGTGATGCTTCGGTATCTCTTGAGAAATTGAACCCCAACTAACAACTGAATAGGAATATGTCCAGCAAAAATACAAAAAAATGATCAAACATCTGGGTATCCCGCCACTCATCTGGGAATGGTTGAAACCATGTTTATAGATATGCATACAATATAATATACCAAAATATAATGTAATAAAATATTAAAATATACTAAGATACAATATAATACAGTACCAATATAGGATAATATGGAAATGATATACTACAAGATAATCTAATATAATATTAAAATATGATAAAATATAATTTAATATAATACAATAAAATATGATATAATATAATGCAATATAAAATAACACAATATAATATAATATATTTTGATACGATATAGAAAATTTAATACAATATAATATAATAGAATACAATATAATATTATATGATACAAACAAAAACATGATATAATACAATATAATATAATAAAACACAATAATCTAATATAATTGAATACAATATAATAAAATTGAATACAATAAAATATAATAGAATACAAACAAATATAATAATATAATACAATACAATAAAATATAATACAAAATAATATAATATAAAATAATACAATATAATATAAACTAATGCAATACAACAAATTATATTATATTATAATAAAATATAATGTTATATTATATATTAATACAATATAATATATATAATATATTATGACTTGATATGATATAAAATAATAAAATAAAATACAATAATTTGTTAAAATACAATATAGTTCAGTTTGATATGATATGAAATTATTGTTTTAAAAAAATCTAATAGAATAGAATAAATAATAATATAATATAATAAATAAAAATATCATACAATATAATAAAATATAATATAATATAATATAATAAGTAAAAATATAATATAATATAATATAGTATAATGAATAAAAATATAATATAATATGATATAATTTAATTTAATTTAAAATAAAATAATATAATATGACATAATATAATATAATATAATATAATATAATAATATAATATAATATAATATAATATAGCATAATATAATATAATATAATATAATATAATATAGCATAATATAATTGAAATATAATATGTATTTAGGTTATTTAACAGAAATAGTTCCCACTCAAATTGTGTGAACCATCGCCCTGTGGCAATGGGGGTGTTGGAGGGCAAGAGTGTCCATGGCAGCTCAAGATTCCACATTGGGCCCTGAAACAGCACCAAAGAACCCAGCAAGAATAGTAGTTTTATAGCTTTTGACAAAACATGTCATGGCCCGAAAAAATTGGATTTAACAAATTATATAGCCATGTTGGTTTGTCCAAACCCGGGGTGTAGTTCAGATCCACTTAGAAAATGTATTCAAGCACAGCTCCCCCACGAAGATAGAAACACTACACTAATATTCAAGTGTTACTCTTTCTTTTCAAGATAACTATATATATATGGGTAAATTATAATATTTCACTAACCTGAATTGAGGCCATTTGGGGATGATTCCCCTTGCTAACCATGATTCCAGTGAGGTCGCAGTGAGGTCGTTACAATTTACCCAGATATATATATATATATACATATATTCCCCAAAGGTGTTTGGGATTACCAGTATCAAACCATTTCAGGCCGATGTCTGAAGCCCTCCTGACGCCTGAGAGCAAGGGATCGTCACAGATATTCACAAGGCAAGGTTCCTGTGGGGTGGACAAAAATGAGGGGCCCCAAAAGGAAACGAAAAAAAATTATAGGGATATAAAGAGGTAATATGATATTCAATGATAATCACATATTATATATATATGTATTGCAATGATAGTCATAAATTGTACCTGTCTTGAATTGCAAAGATCTACTGTGTCAAATGTTATGGTTCTTCACAACAGCTGCCTTGCTAATAGGACATATCACACTCATAAAGGTTAGTTTGTCCAAAATGGTGGATTATCCCAGAATAGCCTTGCAATGAAAAATGATGATTGTTATCACTGTGGATTATGATTTGGCCCGAAACAAATGCCAAGAATTAATTTGAAGAATATTGGTCAGTCTGGCAATTTTTTTTGACTTATGCACACACATTTGGAAGGATGTTCCCTGAAGTTATCGGAATGGTCTTAGACCAAGGGTATGTTCATGTACTTTTTGGAATGGGATAAAGCATTACATTTAGGGACTTACCATGTTGCAAAATCCACAACACAACACACAAACATATATATATAATTTTTGGACATGCCCATGCTTTTGGAATTCGGGTTTCAAACTATATTCCCATTTTTGTTGATTTTATCGTTTCATAGAAGCCCCCAAATGGTAACTAAACTCGTTTACTACCACAACATCCTGGAAGAGCTCTTCTATCTATAAGTCTATAACCGCAAAAATCACCGCTATTTTTTGAACAGGACTTGAATGTGTCTGAAAATAGGGCATCCCCAAATCCTCTCCCCATTGCAATTGCTATGACTTGGGATTTCACCCTTTGCGGACACAGCCTACCGCATTGCATGGCACCCAGCCAACCCCGCCGTGCGGGATTAATAGTAGGTTTGAAACAATGGTTTGCAAACAGTCACGCATATCTACACCTGCCCAATTAGCTCTGGGAAGATTTTCTGGGGGTGGCCATCGTCTTTGCCCTTTGTATCGTTTTAAACATTTCTAAGCTGCCCTGTCAAGCAAGTGGCAGAAAGCACAAAGACGTTGACGCTACCACCTCGCGGACTCTAGTATTTCACGGGTGGTGGGCAAGGAAAATCATCTATAAATGGTACATGTTCATACATTTTCCATAGCTATGTTAACTTACCAGAGGGTAAGGTCTAGCTTTTCTGGAAGTTGCGGAGGTTCCCGTTCTGTCCTCGTCCTCGCGCAGACCTCAGAAACTTGGCGGTTGAGTCGAAACACTGATACCCAGATGGTACCCTAAAAATCCCTAAGTCATAGCAGGTTTGTGGCTGCTTATTATGCTTATTCCCCTAAATATGGTCATATGGTAGGTGTTGACCCATCCCTACATCTCCAGGGATTTTCAAACACAATGATTGAATGCAGCAACATTGCAACGCTGAAATTTTCTTAATCTACAATCAATTTCTGTTTTGTTTTCGGACTTCAAATCAACCACAGTTGAGCTGGATCAGCTTCAGATGCTACCTTGGTGAAGCTGAAACAGCTAAACGCCACATTTAAGGAAGACAAAAAGTCTCCGCTTTTTCTGCTTTTTGCAAGTCGTGCAAGTTTATATCATGCCAAACTCATCCTCATCTATGATATATTTATACATCATTTGTTACTGTATCATGATTCAAGGTTTGATATTTATGCATCATGCGGAAAATTGGATCAAAACCTGCTAGTTATACCATACTTTGGGGGATGAATCTGCAAAATGTCCAGCTATTTTGATGTAAACATCAGGGCAAACACCACCACACTGCTCACACTGCAGCACTGGGAGACCCTGCTACCGGACAGTCCTTGAGCTTGGCTTTGTCATGTGGGACTGGGAAAATTGTGGTTAGATCAACATGTTCATTTTATTGTACTTCACCATTTTAAGATTGTACTTGTATCATTTAACCATAGAAAGGGCAATTAATAGCAAACATTGTGGTTAGATCACCATCCCATTGTACTATTATATGAACTTGTTTGGATGATTTCCATGTGGTTTTAGCTAGTTCCCATGGTGGCCTAAGATTGAAGCAGGATGGCAAAAATTATGCCCATGTGTATATCAAATATACGTATTCATTTCGTGGCAAAGCCCGTATTTATCCCCCTGCCAAGACTTAAACTGTTACTGGGATAAGTGCTATATAAGTTATTTTTGAGCCCATCAAACAACAAAAAAGATGGATCTCACGACAAATCATCGATCTATCATATGGGTATGGATCAATACCTATTAATACCATTTTTAGGGGGTTATTCATCCATAAATCCCAGCTATTTTGATGTGAACTACAGGGGTTTCCAATGGTTTTGACACACTGCCATATGGTAATCTGGTTGGATGGTTTGGAACAATTGTTATTTTCCATACTAATTATATGGGATAATCCTTGCCAGTGATGATCCATAGCCATATGCTTGGGAACCTCTTGGTAGCTCCATCCCCAATAGAAAACATGGATGGCTCAGCTCACCGCTCCCCGCACGGCACCTCCAGAGCCTCCGGATGGCAACTTGCGAGAGGTTTGGGTGCCTGCGAGCAGGTTAGGTCAAGATGTCCTAAAGATAGCAACAGATCAACTAGTCCTGGTTAGATAATATATCAAAATCTTCGTATGTATGACAAAAATATAGTGAGTATGACATTTGTAAATTGAAGGTTGACGCGGATGCGAAGCATGAAATGGGGATGCTTCATATAAGAATTCCTGTGGGCAAATTAGTTGTTTCTTTGTTTTGTGTTGTTCTTTCGATCCTATAAATGGTTTCCCGTTCTGGTGTGACTACCCCTAACCAGCATGATTTTGGTGAGGTGATTGTGATGCGAGGGCGCTGTAATCCAATCATCTAAGGTATAACCGAAGCGAAATCAGGGGCCAAGGGCCTTATCAAATATAATCTTATCAATCACGAGAAAACAAACGAACCAAGGTCTCCCTTGGACTCGAACCAATGTTCAGTTGGTGCATGACATAGGCTACGTTCATAGCCAAAAGAAATCATATTTCACCTACCCATGAAAACCTACCCAACAAAGGTTTCCCATCAAGTTGATGCCTCGCACCTATCTGATATATGTGCAGGACCCACCTAGCAACTTGTCAATAAGCCATATATCGCTGAGTTGTTTCCCATCTATAACTCCGTCATTAAGCACGACTAAGTAGGAACTACTTATGATTCCTGGGCTAAATGTCAGGTACAAACTTGGGAAGTTCACTACAATCATTTTGACGGAAACCAACAACTGGCCATTTCACGTTCAAAACTCCCCTGGAGTTTATGTTTTAACAAAAAAAACTCCAAATCACATGGTTATATAGGTATGCTGTATCCTATTGTTAAAATATATATATACCATCTGGTTATTTAACATAGCCATGGGAAATCACCATTGTTAATAGCTAAACCATCTATAAATGGGCCATCTATACCATGGCTATGTTAAATAACCAGAGGGTATATATATATGTATGTATATCCCCATAAAATGATTGGCTTTCATACCCTTGACCCATTTTTGTTGGTTCAGTCCCTCATGCTTGGACACACACACACACAACTCCCAGTAGAGCATTGCCCAAAATTACCATTTGGTAGAGTGTTATAGGGGTTAGTTATATTACCCAATATAAATGTGTATATACACATATATATATATACTAGCTAGTGTGTATATATATAGTGTATATTGTATATTGTATATTGTATATTATATATTATATATTATATAAAATATATTATATATATATATTATATATTATATATTATATATTATATATTATATATTATATATTATATATTATATATTATATATTATATATTATATATTATATATCATATATAA
>Ga0126342_10008118_pt1 | contig 18780 bp, 19 predicted proteins | sample Cyp1metagenome_FD_92528 | JGI IMG/M metagenome (GOLD analysis project Ga0126342, IMG submission 92528) | Coral microbial communities from Lord Howe Island, Old Settlement Bay, Australia - Cyphastrea 1 metagenome | ecosystem: Host-associated > Invertebrates > Cnidaria > Coral ...
CGAAATGTGCTTCGCGCCACAACGGCGTGCACTTTTTCGACATCTCAACTTCCAAAAGTGGTCCGAGCATGGTGTGTTTTGTACATTTTGACTTGGAAATGTGCTTCGCGCCACAACGGCGTGACTTTTCGACCCTCCGGAGCCACAAATCATTGGAAAAACACAGTGTTTCGCGACTTTCCTACCTTTTCGCGCACCTGGATCTTGTTTCTTCTGAGACTTTCTCTTTTTTGATCTTCTTTCTTCTTCTCTGCTCTTCGCTGACTCTTCCCATCTCTGCTTTTCATCTGTCCATATTGTCGGAAGTTTGACTTCTAAACATCATTCGATCATCGTATATCTGGATATATCTGGTATATTGTTGGGTTTACCACAAAATCATCATTCTTCATGTTACACCATCCACTTTTGGAGGGTTGATCATTTTGACCCGGCTATGGATCACTTCACCCGCTCAGTTTTCGTTGGTGTTCACGCTCCGGTGGCGTTCCCTTTGTTTGCGGATGCTGATAGTTTTGACCCATCCCATGGTCACAATTTGGGTAGAACACCTCTGCTGAAAACTGTAGTTATATTTGCCTGCAGCACTGTAATATGGCATGACGTGAGCCGAGTTGCACCCCCAAGCATCAAACCTGCAATGCTCTCTGAATGGTCCTGTGAGCCGGGGTTTGTGGATCTTGTGTTGTAAACACGGGGCAAAAAAAATGATACCCCACGAAACATGGAAAAAAAGGTGAAACAAATACAAAAAAACGACTACCCAACCAAGGTTTACCCAGAACATACAGTAAAGACCCAAACCTGACCAAATTCAAGTTTGCTCTATGGGAATCAGGGTCTGAAAGGGATTTCTGTTTCTTTTTTATGTCTACATGTCTATATACATTCTATTCAGTGCTCCATCTGAATCAATACAATCCCATGCAATTGCATAGAACATGTGATCCGGCTGTTTCAATAATGGCAGGTCGGTCAGTCGATCGATTTCCAAGTCAACAGTGTTGGAGTGATCTAATAAGCCTGTGTAAATCCTGCGTGTGCGTGTGCGTGTGTGCGTGTGTGCGTGTGTGTGTGTTCAGTACGCCTGGTACCAACTTTACATACCTAGCTGCAACTGCAGTCAGAATTGCAGTCACAAACGCAGTCATAATTATTATAGCAGGCTGTTCCATCTCACCTATCACTCTTATGAGCACATGTGGCCTTGTGTTTTATCATTCATAGTGACATAAATCTCCGATATTAGATAAAAAACACTAACTACATATAACTACATAATATATCATAATATTTGCATAATATATTATAATATTAATACTAGATATTTATTATTACTAGATATTCGAAACCAATAAAAATACTGTCAGTTCTTCATGTCCACCATGACACGCCCCTTGGCCGTGCCTCAACCTTCCTGAAGGCCCAGCCAGCATCTTCGACGGATTTCTTTCGGCCACGGCCTGAAAAAAACATGGCCATTGCGGCGGCCTTGGACCGTTACGGGCATCCAGAAGGAAACAACTGGGAAGGCTGTTATATATGTTATATGGGTGTGATCCAATTTATGGGTGTTATATGGGTTGTTATATGGGTGTTATATGGGAATGCTGAACAAATGTTTGGCAAACATCAGTATCATCAGTATAGGAATGTACAGGATAGTTGTAGGTATTCAAATGTTGAGTGTCTGGTTTGGGGATGATGGGGCTATCATTTGCTGTTGCAGGTACCGGTTGTTGGTGTTTCATCTGTTTAACCCATTGTTTCCCATCTGGAGGTTTCCTAAGTCATGGGAGTACCGCAATAGCTGGATGGTTTAAAATGGAAATCCGATTAACATGAATGATTGGGGGTATCCCTATTTTAGGAAACCTCTATCCATTGCAAACTATTTACGTATCAACCTACTAACCAAAGCTTTACCCAGCTATGGATCAGAATAAAACAACAACCCTGGACAAATGATGACAAATGTTGGCCCCTTGTTGATTGCATTCAAGCAGCAAATTAAGATCTTTGCAGAAAGCTATCACCGAGTTCATCCGGGGTTGACAGCCTGCAGCTGCTCCTTCGGGAACAGGCACAGATAATGCTTCCATCATGGATTGCAGAGTCTTCGTCTCCACATACGCCTCCAGCAAATCCCAAAGCATTTGCATGGCATCCCACAACAAATATCATACTGGATGGTTACGATCGTGTTTCCCATGAAGATCATCGTCATGCAATAGTGAGTAAAGTATGTAATTATCTGTATCTTACATAGTGATGGACATTGGTCTGATAATAATCCATGTAAATTTTAAGTAACAGGCGTGGTTCACTTTCGATGGGATTCACTGGCTATCTCGTCTGAAGTGCCTGGGTTCTCGGACCTGTAAGACATCCCTGAAACTCAACCGTCCTTCGTGGGAATGGGGCAAGAAAATGTATGACCCTGAACCCACAAACTGGTGGACAGTTTAGTATGTTCATGTATATATATATATACATATATATATATGTTCCATAGTGTTATATTATGTTATATTGCAGTAGTGTCAAACGGATGTTTGATTTCTAAGATATCAAATCTTGTCTACCCTCCTCAAGCTCCTGTCCAAATTCCACTGTTTTATATCCCATCTGGGTAGAAATCTACGAGTATGTACCTAGGGGGACGAACATCCGTAACCACCAGCTGTTTTGATGTTCGGCACCAGGCTTTTGACACATTGCCATCTGTGCCGTGGCCAAAACATGACATATTTTCCTAGGAAAATATGTCATCTCCCCAGTTTTGGTATATTGGTTTGTCTGAAGATAAGCCTACAAATCCTATGATTGATCATCAATGATCATATATGATCATCATTTTCCCATCATGTCCCTATACAAAAAGTGCCAATTTATTGGGGGGTATACCCCATTTTCAGACGAACCTCCCAATGGTCGTCATGATGGCGCCTGCAAGATCCGAACCAGCCGAAAGCACACCGCATGTGCCTGGCCAAATCCCAGAACTGGGGATCGGATTTTTGTTAAGATCTATGAATCCCTTCCCCCGATTCTGTTTTGGAACTAGGCCACATAAGAAACACTGATTTCACGTGGGTTTCGTATTGGATCTATGAATTTTGTGGGGTTCGAATGCCAGGTACTTATAAATACATACATATACATATACATACATAATATAATATGTATATGCATATATATATATATTATAATATTAGGCCGATGGATTTTGTTCGACATTCTGAGCTCTGGGATCTCCGCCAAACACAATTCCGATGGCCATCTAAGCTAAGCCCAGGATCAAGTGCTTTCGCAGATGAAGTGGACAACTTCAACATCAGGCACTTACAGTTATACAAGTCAATGTATTTCAACAATGATCAATATTGTCTAATATTACTATATATTACTGTAATTCATTATATTTTTGAGATATTCTTCATGGGTCATTAAATGTCCCCATTGAACATCACCCAACCATTAGGTATATGGTCTATAATGGCTACTATAAGGTGATGTTCAATATTCCCAAAATGGGACAGTTACCAACCCCTGTTCTTTGACAATCTGCAGCTTTCTGCTAGGAATTCAATGAACGTTCCCAAAGATTCGATAGACCGGCTGGGTGCTCCCGACATGGCGCAAAGCCCACAAACATTGCCATGGAGGGAAGTCCTCGCGGCTGTTGTTAGAAGTTCTAGGTGCTTCCAACATTTTTCACAGATAGGAATACTTGTGGAAACATATGTGCACTATAGGTACAAGGATGTGAATAATGGAGTATATATAGTTACGGTTTTGATTCAACAGTTATATAATATATTTAATCCCGACCGATGCCAGCTATTCTCAGTTGGCATTCATTTTGATCAAGGTCCTCAACCATCATGCTTTTGACATATGCACAAAGGAGGGCCAATGCCAATAGCATGTTTCTTGTGCCACCCTCGTAATCCATGACCCGTGAGGCAAATCACTCCCTTCAGGATGGTTTATCCACCTAGCAACTGTCACCCAAGGGAAGGTAGCAACAACCGGCAAAACCCCTTCACACAGGTCTGTATCTAGAATCATTCCCCAGAAAGCACCACATCTTGACTTGTTTGACCATCCAGCCATCTAACTGTATATTGGGTGTGTCTGAAAGTAGAAGTTTGATCAATTTTTTCCCATTAACATGACATCACGGCGTACTCCCTATCTTATATCACAAACCAAATCGAACCACCAGGACGTCCCATGTGCCCCAAAATCAGATGGTTAACCCTCAAAATGACCAATATCCTCCAAAATCGCCTTCAATTTTGACCCCGCAAAAATTGAGCACTTGTGTCAGCTCCGGCTTAATAAACACTAACCATCAATTTGGGAAGGTTATCCCCCCAAACAATGATAAATTAATAAAGTTGGTACTGCCCTGTTAATTAGCTGGTGTAAACCTGGGTTAACACCTGAATATCCACTATCATCATTATCCAATGGTTAAATCCCTATTTACATGGATAAATCATGTTTAAATCACCATCTGTTTCACCATGTTTGATGGTCAAATCACCAGTTTCCACCAGTTTTCAAGTTTATTTAGTCACTCACCATTTTTCATGGTTTTTCACCATTCTTGATTGTAAATCACCAGTTCTTGTGGTGAAATATTGTGAAATCATGTTTTTTTTTTCCACCAGTAAACCATGATTTTTTTTCACCAGACCTTGGTGAAGATCAGCTGCAATGCCGCCAGCAGTTGCGGCACCAGCATGGCACAGGAGAAGGCGCAGACGCCTTCGTATTCGCTGCGCAGCGAAGGGTCCGTGTCGGAGGCCTTAGTGCTGACAGTTTAAAAACATCGAACGCCGAGGCGGAGAGTTAAAATTGAACTGTTCATGGATTATTCACTGATCATTATAGTGTATGTATGTATGTATGTATGTATGTATAAATATATATATATAAAGATCATTTATCATATATATATATATATATGATACCATTAATGATTCATTTATAATCCATCTGGGGATGATATTGTTGATCATACATCTATGATGAACATTAATGATATAAAATGCATATATTTGATTAACTGGATTCATCTATAATAAACATCAATGATAAAATGAACACGATTTAATGATATGTAACTGAATGACATTATGGTAAATCTGAATTCATAAACTTCATTGTGCTATGTTTAATTGGTGAAAACATATCAACTTGATTCTAATGAAATTGCAACTATCATCGTAAAACATCATGATGTTACAAAATGTTATATAAGCCAGCAGAGACTTGGGATAAATCAAATAAATCAAGTAAATATATGAGTCACGTATTTAAGCAACTGAAGCATTCATTAAGTTCAGGTACGCTGGTTGTTGTTGCTGCTGCTGCTGTTGTTGTTGTTGTTGCTGTTGTTGTTGTTGTTTCTGTTGCTGTTGCTGTTGCTGCTGCTGTTGCTGTTGCTGTTGTTGTTGCTGTTGCTGTTGCTGTTGCTGTTGCTGCTGCTGTTGCTGTTGCTGTTGTTGTTGTTGTTGCTGTTGTTGTTGCTGTTGCTGTTGCTGTTGTCGTTGTCGTTGTTGCTGTTGCTGTTGCTGTTGCTGTTTTTTTAATCTCAACAAAAAGAAGCTTTGAACCAAACGTCCGTAACATTACTCATGGGAGATTTGCGTATGGAAACATACACCATGAAGATCCATGAAAAATACCGGAATGTAATGTATGGATGAATTCAAAAGGAGCATCGAAAAAAAAAATATGGACAGCATCCCGAGGGACCTTAAAATTTTCTCAGAAATGTTCAAGCCTGCTGAGTGCATGATGGCAATACCAGTACCAATTTTCTGAGTCACCTCCCGGCATTTTAAATCGGCGGAGCCTGCAGCTTCTTTTACCATCATAGGGTGCGTGCACCAATTGACATGTAAGTAGAGTTTCTTTTCCGACCCATCCAAAGAAAATAGGTCGGTTGCATTCAGTTGCAGTTGACCATCATAGGTAGGTAGGGGCAGAAATATGACTGCAAATTGGTTCAAACTAATCGAAACCAGGAGCCACTTGCGCAAGTACTTGCAAATCCTTTTGTTGCCCACGTGCGCCCCACCAAGGAACAAATTGAAACTGTTCTTCTGCCAGTCTCTCCTGCATCAGCTCATCAACCAAAAGCATATGCAGGTGAACTGGGCATCAACCACCGCATGGGCTCCACGGAAAATCTACAGAAAACCTTTGTTTTATCATCTTTTGTATATCCCAAGCATATCCCTGCAGATGTTCCCTTAAACCATTTCTGCAAATCATGTCAAAGACTGAACACACCACTGATATCTGATAATCCAGCCTCTAGAACAAACAAACATGGAAACATTCAACATCATGAGCCTAATCTAAATCCGCTTGCAAATTCATAAGTATACCGTATACCCTGATATTATATGTATTCCCATGTACAGAACCCAGGGTGGGCTGCAATCATCAACATGAAACCGGTCAATATGACGCTTCATAGTCACCTACCACCCACATGTTGAGGCACTGCCGTCAGCGAGGTTGACAAGTTTCTTGGTGAGTTCAACGCAAAACATCTGGGGGCATGGGGGCGAGAATTGGGCAAAATCCCTGTCGTTCAGTGTTTCAGCTGATCTCGTTTCTTTATCATCCTTTGAGGCAAACAGCTACTGAGGCGCCCGTAAGTTACTATAGTACTGAATTTGGTTTGGACATGACGTGACAAACGGGGAATATATCCAGCAGAAACTTTATTGCAATCAATATAAGAGGTATAATTATGTACATATTATATATATATTGTATAGAAGAATAATGATCCGACAATGTAACTGATCATTGCACGTAAACGAAACTGTGTAATATTACGTCTGCATACTGAATATATATATATAACTATATATATGTATAAATAACACATATTATTATATATATATATATTAACACCATACTATGGACATAGGAAATCGTGGGAATACATCACCCAACATAAACCAAGCGTACAGCAAGGCGCTAGGCGCCGCTTCAGTTCCTCCACAGCTTCAAGCACAGCGATCTGCAAATCCCATGCCCACTGCCGCGGAGGCGACAGCCTCGGCTTCGCGAGCCTCAGAGGTAGGATGGGATGAATCGGATCGACAGCGGACAAGGCGAAATGATCCCCAGCTTGGCACGGTAACAGTTATAACATGTTACTGATTGTATATTCATGGAATCTAATGTGTATATATTTATATATACATAAAAATACAGTATACAAATTATAGACTATTTATGTTTAATGACATTTATACTAATGACATCCAATGATTATAGACATTGACACTCCAATTTTGACCACGGCACTTGGCGATCTCGCGCACGGCGTGCTGCGAGGGCGGCCCCAAGGTGTCGCAAAGGTCCTCCAAGAGCCCTGCGGTGCAACCTGCGTGGCTTCCAGTCGCGTTGTATCCCGTTGCGTTATGGCAATTGTTGAAGGGAAAACTGGGAAAATATTGGGAAAACTGGGAAAATATTGGGAAAATATAGGGAAAATGATGAGAAACATGTTTTTCATAGGGAAATCTGGGATAATAAACCATGAGCATCGGAGGGGTATATTATATATATATATTCAGTCCCAAGCGTATGGCAACGTATGGAAACTGAAGCACGGCACTAGCAGAAACCCCAAGTTTGCGGGTGCCTGATATGTTCACAGATTTTGACACTTCTCACCCTGAATTATTCATGCTGATTACAAATGATACAAATGTGTGGACAAACTCGGAGTCGCTGACGCTGTTGAAATGTTTGCTTCTACTGCAAACTAATTTGATGGGGTATCATATTAGGAACGAAGAGTGACGAACTGTTCTTGAAGCTTGGTGTACACAACTGCCAGTGTCTGAATGTCTCTACAATGTTGATCCGTTTTCTTCTTTGTCTCACAAACACCAACTCTTCCAAAAACGACCCAGCACCGGTATGTATAGCTCTGACAACCTCATGATTGCTTTGTTGAAAGATCTCAAATATTACATAGATGAAACAATGCACAAAAAACATTGCTAAAGAACGAAATGATATAGTGATGCCTTCCAATGATCTGCTTGTATTTTACACGGTCTAGTGAATAGCCGGCTAATACCCTCTGGTATTTTTTAGCACAGCTATAGAAAACGGTCCATCTATAGATGACTTACACATTGAAAATTATGATTCTCCATAGCAAACTGTTAACTTACCAAAGGGTAAATCTCAATTCATCCGTTGATTATCCATTAATTATCCATAACTATCCATCAATTTTCTATCAATGTTTAATTAATAATCCATTGATTATCCATAAATTATGAATTATATGAATCATTGTTGGTTATACCTGGTTATACCCCCTGTGTGTGTGGAAATCACCAAGATCCACCACGCCTGCGTCTGGCACAAAAGCTCCAGGAACCAAACCCGCCAGGGCCGTCGTTAAGGCCTGGGCCTGTCCAAAAAGATCCAGATCCAAAAATCGAAGCGTCCACTGGTCTGAAAATTTGAGCCGCGAACCATAACTGACCCAAGTCAGTTCTGTTGGGTTTTCTTCAATATAATCTGTATCAACTATAATCCTCAACAATATCTAGTTAAGTATCTAGTTATCAAGATATCCGCTATATCAACCCAAGTCAGTATCCATGGTTTTCCCCAGGATTGACCGGCACTTATGATTTATGGAGTCCAGCCTCTACCCGCCGGCAATTGACCCGCTGGCAACGGAAAACACCAACGCAATTGATAAGAACATACAGTATTGGATAAGCATCATTAATCATCCCCAATCATCATGAATCATCTCTAAAATTACATTGCCACGTGTACTTGGAAGTTAAATTCCACTGAAATCCCAGAAAATCATAGAAAATCACCATGAAAATCCCCTCAAAGCATCATTTTCACTTGGGTGGAGGGTTTGAAACCACATCAAATCCAAGAAAAAACTCATAAAATCCCGTAAAATCATCTGGCAATGTGTCAAAACCTTGTACCCCTTCTGTTCACATCAAAATAGCTGGGTTAAAATGGATGTTCATCCCACTCAAAATGGTATTATATAATAGGTATTGATCCATACCCATCTAAGATCCCATAAAATCCATGTAAAATCCCCATGAAAATCCCATCCCAGCATCCCATCATCCCATCCAAAATGCCGCCTCCATCTGCGCTTGTCGCGCATCGGCACGTGACACCACAGGGGCCCCAGGCCACGGCCCGGCCACGGACAGGTCGCGGAGGCTGGCAACTGGTGGCGACCTGAGGATGTTATGATTTTTAATGGTTATTGACATATACGTATATAATAATATATATAATGGTTATTACTGATGATATTCATGATAATTATATCATTATTGATGATTATTTGATGTTATGATTATTGAGGATGTTATTAATGATTAGTGATGATTGATGATGATGATTATATGATTATTGATGAATATTGATATATATATAATGGTTATCAATATTCTTGAGGTTATCAATGGTCATTATTGATGATTATTGAGAACTGTTCTTATGATGATTATTATATATATATAATTATATATATATAATGGTTATTACTGTGGCTAATAATGATGAATGATCAATTATGAACTAGTGATATGATTATTACTTATGAATGATGACTAATGATGAGCTATTGAGATTACCATTGATTATCCTTATGACTAGTATAGTAGAAATCAAATGAAATTACTATTTGTTATGGTGATTACAGTATGTGATTGTTAACTTACTGGTTGAATATTGACAGTATTAAAACATGTGTATTGTGTGCGTTTGTGTTTCTTAATGGAAGTTTTGATGTGTTTTTGATCACTCTTCAAACATAATCATCTCTTACACCATGTGTTTACCATCAAATCTAGGGGGTCGTGTTATTTTGTTTCCTCTAAACTCATTGAGAGGAGCACTCAATGGGTTGTTCAAAGGAAAAAACAACGGATGTATATACTTGCCATCCAGACATGTGGGACTATCGGACTTGCCGATTCAAATCTAGGGATGCTAGGCGGGGGCTTGAACTATAGACTTCCCCGAATTCAGGAAAATATAAACATGGCAAGCACTACATTCTGTTGAAATTCACATCTACGAAACTTGCTTCCTGTATGGAAATTTAAACATGCAGATTGAATCTAAACTGAACGTATTCGCATGACACACGGGCAGGTATTGGTTCAACACCGAACGGATTCTTCTGTGGATGGTATTTGCACTACGTAAATCTGGAGATGATTCGAGTAGTATGCAGCATCCCTGTCATGAAAATATCACATATCATGAAGAACCACAGTCTGCAAAGATGAATGCTGGTCAGAAGAGCTTGGTTTTTGACACACATCAAACGAACAACAGCTTCATCCAGGACCTTCCAATGGTCAGGACCTCGCAGGTCAGGAACATGTGATGTTCTGAAACCAATTTTTAACATACGGTAACTACATTTAAATATACATAAATATACGGATTTTTAAATATACGAACATGTATTTTAGACTACCTCCGGGACGGTTTTCCTTGGCCCGCCCAGCCATTTGAACATACGGAATCCAAGTCATTTAAACATACTGCAACTACATTTAAATATACGAACTGGTATTTCATACTACCTCCGGGGCCTTGCGGTCTGGCCCGCCCTCCACATATTTAAATGTCGTTACCGTATTTTTACTATACCTTAAAATCACTAATTAAATTCGGGCATCCCCCATTCTCGGACAACCCCAAATCATCTGGATAAATCGCATCATATCACATATTGTGGGATAGAGAAAAAACATTGATTATATCATTATATCCCCATGACTTATCAAATCCCAAATAAGAAATATCATGATATAATGATATATCATATTAAACATATTGTATCCCCATGTTTATATCCCATTGGTCATATCATATATCTCCGGTAAATACGACATATCCCAAATCGTCCCATCCTCACCAAAGCCCCTTCGATGAGCAACTCCTCATCGTTCACAGGCCTCCTCCTGGTATGAACTCCCGGATGACAGCACCAAAGAACCGACAACAAAACTATGTTGATCAATCGCTATATGAACGTGTAGCCCAGTGTAGCCAAACATACATGGCTAATATTTGTTCATCAATCATGGTCACTCACTGTTGATAGTGGTGATCAGTCACTATATGCCACCATAGCCAAACATATGGCTAATTTACCCTCTGGTTATTTAACATAGCCATGGAAAATGGCCCGTTTATAGACGATGTTCCCATTAAAACCTCCATTTATAAGGGATTTTCATGGATTTTCCATGGCTATGTCAGTCATAACCAGATGGTATGTCTTTGTTTTTTGCTTCATCATGGCGGCATTCATCTCATCCAGGGCACCCGCTGTGATCGTCGTGGCTCATGAAAATGATCAGCTTCGCCGTTTCCTGATTTCATGGCGTGGAAAATGTCGGGCATCAACCGGGCTTTTCCAGATGTCTAAAGATATCATTTGTAGGACATGAATATATATATCTATCTACAACACTTATACAGTTGTTTCATAATGTTTCATAAATAGAAAATACATATCTAATACTAATATATCATAATAATTCATAGTATGCTCTCCAGGCATTGCATTTGGTACAGTTCCTGTCATTGAAAGCAACAAAAAACGTGAACATTGACATCATGTCCAATATAGTGAGACATCCTGTGTGGTGTTGAGGTTCCCTACACATGGGATTAATATTGATAACACAAACGCGGTAATTATCTACCGTTTCTTGAATCCTTTCAATATCCATTTGGAGCATCTGGCAAGACCAAATCAGTGCACAAAATTTGGCCGCCCTTGCCCTTCCATAACTGTTTGGTGAAAGGTAACAAAGGCAACAACTACGACACTCATTTCCGTCCACGATATGCGTACATATATTGAAATATATATTGTTTACTTGCCCTCTTTGCTGATGCACCAGGGTTTCATTTATGGTGCAGGTTCACGCAAGTTCTTCTGGTCAGTCTCCCATCACGACTCGCCTGATCTACCCTGAGCCAATCAGCGATGGTGTCGAGATTGGTACCGCACCTGGGATGATCCACGGCGAGGTGTCGCTGGAGGAATTTTCCTTTTGGGCGTGCCATGGGGAAACCACGCACAGTGTAAATTGCAAGCCACAAGGAAAAAAAACACCATAGTATATACATATATTATCTGTAGTAATATAATCCAAATTTCAAATTTGTTGAATCAACACTGACCATTGGATGTCCCACTGGCCATTTTGGCCCGGGGCACACAAGGTGGTTCCAGCCAGTGATTGATGTGGGGGTTTCCATAATCATGGGGGTACCCCAAACAATCATCCATTTATAGATGGATTGTCCATGAAATAGAACATCCAACTATTTGGGTATCCCACTTATGAAAACCCCCATGTAGCTATGTCTGGAAGCTGCCATTTTTTGAGGAGGAAATGATAGAACATTGGATTCGGAACTCTATACTCAGACAAAACCAAAACCCTTTCCTCTGCTAAAACAAACATGCTTAAGAGATACCCTCTGGTAATCAAACATGGCAATTGGACATCCCCTATTAATAAAGGGTTGCAATGGGAAAATCATCTAAGGGATTCTAAGGGATTTTCCATTGCCACGAATGATTACCAGAGGATATCACACTTGCAAATGATGCATCAAATCAATGAATTGCAATAAAATTGTGACATGCCCTTCCCATGTTAGATGGTAGTGGGCTAATCCACGTCGTCACCACCTGTTCACTGATTGTCCTCAGTGTCCTACTCCAACATCAAAGCGTACAGGTCCTCGTGAGCCACCGGCAATGGGCAATCCTGGAGCACAGATTGATGAATCAAAAACGGGGACCTCAAAATTTCTGGGCTGATTGTGCCTGATTCAATCGATTCACAACATTCCGGCTCCTGGAATGTCAAGATTGTAGGATATTTATCACATGAAATAGACCCTCTTGTGGTGGCTACAATCCGGATCATCTGGTGATTGATTACCACCAATATTGCAAGATCCTCCCATATTGATGGTGTCATATTTCCAAAGCTGAGGGTTATATCCCCATTATATCACTATATTTCTATGTGCTTGTATGAATCTGCATTCTATCCCTAGAAATCCCCTACGTATGATGTACTTCCCCAAAACATCCTTGAATTGATGGTTATATATCCCCATGATGGTCATGTTGGTCTTAATCAGCTATTTACTTTTTCATATCAACTACGTTTAATGGTTAAACATTGTTAAATTACCGCGTTTGCAGGTTGTATCATCCTGCCTTCATAGATAGATTCCTGTATATATATATATATATATATATAAAAATCAACCGTGCTGCAACCCTTGAGACGTGTACAGCACTTCAGCATGCCGCTCACGCAGCGGGTTATGGGATCAGCAGGGTCCATAGCAAAGAAACAAGAACAAAATCTGCACTGAAGCAAACCATTGCAAGACCTGCTTGTGAACATTCGCCGGAGTGTTGATTTGCGGCCAAGCAAATTGGCTCAAAAACCATGAAGTTGGTTTTGGCGGTCGATCCTTGATATTTGGCAACTGGCTGCAATGCCAAGCAATGTGCATCAAGTTACCCACACGGCCACACCAAGGGCAAGGAGAGTCTTCCGTTGAGTGTGCGCGACCCAACCAAGCAAGCGATACTATGCTACCCAGGATGATTGCACGAGCTGGCGCATCGCTTTTCATGAAGCTTCACCTGGCAGCCTCAAGATCAACGTTTTGGATTTTTGCATGCATCTGCAGTGGGGATGTCAAACTCCTCGACTCTTGCTCTTCATGGCGTTTGCCTCTGGCGCAGACGTGTCTCGTGCCATGACATTCGGATGTGGTGACATTGGGAATCAGCTTCTCTGTGTGAAGGGGCACAAAGAGTGATGTCATTTCGCTTCCAAGTCCAAGGTGTAGTTTCTTGCCAGCCCCAGTCTTTGAGCCAGCTTCGAAAAGTTTTTGCAGTAGTGCAAGGGACGTTGGTCCAAATGACCGTTCCTCTGCTTTTCATTCTGCACAGTCCTTTGGAAAGTCGGGCGGCTAAAAGCACCTGCATGTGGCAGTCACCTCCATAGACAATGGAACGAATCAGCGGATTGGCAAGATAGTTTGATACTGTCATCTTTGATGTATAGGCAGATGGAAACTTTGTTAGAGTTAGCTTTGGTTGGAAAACGGGCTATCCAACCATGCAAGGCTTTTGGTACCACAAACATTCTGTAAATTCCAAGTTTGCGGTGCAAAATTGAAACGCTTATAGCCTATAGAGCGGAGCAAAAACTGGCCTATAGGATGCGGGCAAGCTTTTAAGCATCGCAGCAACAATCTCTTGATCATTTCATGTCTTCTCATCCGATCCAACCTTTTCTTATTTCCTCTCAAGTCTCACATCTCATCTCCTCTCACTTCATCCAATTTAATTTCATCTCATTTCTTCTGACCCGATTCATTGTCATTTCATTTCACATCTCACGTCTCATCTCATCGCGTTTCATCCAACTTCACCTCATCTCATTTCATCTGATCCGATCTCGTTTCATTTAATCTCACACCTCAAGTCTGACATCTCATCTCATCCAAACTCATTTCATCTCATTTCATCTCGGGCCGTCTTTTCTCAACTTTTTTCACGTCATCTCATCTCATGTCCTGTCACATCGCCTGTCTTCTTCTCAACCCACCCCAGCTGCTCGCATTTGATCTCAGTCGTTTTGCATTTTTCTCATGTTATCTCAGCCTGTCTGATCTCAGCTCAGCTCATCGCCTGGAGCCGTTGTACTCTTTCTGTTCTTTCCCCACGACACGTCGCAGCAGTTTTTCTTGGGAAGTTGGGTTCCTGCGCGGTCCGCAACGACGCGCGCAAGAAAGCATCTCGCATGCAAAATGTGAGGGCTGTTTTGCGCAGTGGACACGCAATCAATCTTCGGCGATATGTATGTGTATATATATATATGTATACACAGGCATAAATATATATATATATATATATATAGACATTTGCAGGCGTGCATATACATATATAAATATATATATATATATATTTAAAAAAAAAAACATATGTAAACACCATTAATTATATGCCACAAAATTCTCGTGGAAATAAGTCCCTTGGAATTTCCTAAATCCCATGACCATCCCATCCCCTCCTCCAAAAGCAGCCGCGTGGAGAGCTGCAAGGCGTCCGCCAAGGGGTTCACCGAGGCAACTGTGCCTAGGCCATAGCCCGCCATGCACAGCTGACCTCCGGGAATGGGGCTGGGGTTCAACATGGAGAGATGTAGATATAATATCATCATGTACTATATATATATATACACTATATATTATATGTATATAAATATACAGATACACACTATGTCTGTGTGTATGAACTAGTTATGTATCTGAATCTTGTCATGGATTACCCGCTGATTATTTAACCTAGCTGTGGGAAATCATAGTTTTAATGGGTAAATCAGCATAATTCCTCTATGAATGGAATCATTGTGTATATGAGTTATCTGATTATGTATGCGATTTGATCATGATTGTTGTGGTATGTGATTCTAATTCTAAGTATGAACATGATTCTGATTATGTAAAATGTAAATGAATCTGATCATGTGCATTGAACTCATTGTGTATATGAACCTAAAATTGCATTGCATATATCTATTAAATATGTGTCATATGTATCTATGTTTTACGCACATGATGATGGATCATGCATCAAGTATCACATGAAATCAAGTGGCATGAGTTGTATGTATAAACATACTCATGTATATATATATATATATTTATATATGTACATATATAAATATATTATATATATATGTATATATTAGGCATGCTGTTGATCATATATATATATGTACAGATATATTAGACATGCTATTGATCAGATATAGCCATGAAATGATAGATGATGGATCTGTGGTGGAAACAACTTGGGTGTACATATGAATAGTTTTAATGGGACAAACTTTGGATACAACAATGATTGCAAACCAAGCATAATCATAAAAACACGAATGAGCCGTCAATGGTAACCGTCCACCATGTTGAATACTGGGTCTAAAGCAGATCAACCAATCAGTACCTGGTGGTTTGGAATTCCATAATTTCATGAAGAGGGGTGGGTACTATGGGATATGATGATGAGAAATAACTGATAGGATGATGGGAAAAGGATATGTTACGATACAACTAATGAAACAAAATAGTGGGGATATGATCAGGAATATGTATATATATATATATACACATACATGACTAGTTTAAAAAAATGTATAAAATAAAATCGTGTGCCGTTGGGCAAGTAATTGGGATACAACGGGTATATTTTGATGATTGGTATAATTTGGTATAGTATGAGTTGTGAGACAGAAATTTCACACTTTTGAAAACAAATGCCAAGCTCCATATATGCTGAAATGTCACTCTGAGTTCCACTGCCATAGATCTTGCGCATGGGAGAACATAACACTTGGAGGCCGATTGATTCAATGTGATGAAACTGCTGCAAAGTTCGCATGATTAGAAAACATATTTGGAGTTTGGTTAACTCTGCCTTATCCAACCAAACTCGTGTCTGGAAAACCAAACTCTTGCAACGGTCTGCAAGTCCACCTCAATACAAAAACAGACATGTCCAGGTGAAGGCAGGGATGGAAATGCAAATTGAAAATGACCAACGATTCAATTCAATAATCGCATGCCCAGGCTAGGGAAATTCATTCACTTTCATGTGGTTGGGAAACTCCGTTCGTAGCTCCAACTGGCTCCCAATTGAACAGGGGAATATATGGAATATGAATACCCATGGCTCCTTAGCTCCCACCCAACCGGATAAGTCAGCCGGCTTGCCTGAAGCACCAACCAACACGGAGCCACCAGAGAGTGATCCATGGCTCAGGAAACCCAAGCTATACCATGGCCTGCGAGGAGGCCAAGGATTGTCTTTTTTGCCATGGATTTCTATGTTTTTAGATTTCACTATCATCTCTAGTTTTCCGGAATATTGGTACCCGTAGCTCTTTTGCTCCCTTCGAACCACCAAATAGGTCAAACAGCTACGAAAATTTACGAAATCCGGAAATTGTCCAAGCAATTTAACACTAATGTGGGATTTAAGCGTCAAATTTGGACTCAACTAGAGCAGAATCTCGACAAAATGGGGAAAACTAATCAGATTTGTATGTGACATTATGTGACTATATGTGTAAATTCTGATTATGCGTGAACTTCATATAAACCAACAGTCTGGAGATCTGACAATATCTGACAATCATGTTCATGCTGATACACTATGCGGGTAGGGTTCCAAGATTGGCAACTCCCAATCGTCAGCAGAGCCTTGTTCGGTAGAGATCGAATGCCTTGGCAAGGGCCGGGTCGATTCATAGTCAGTTCAGAAACTTGCGATGAATTCGACATCCAACCCAGAGTAAAAACAAAACACAAACATAATTTAGACAACATCTGGGGGTTGTGCTAAATTCTTTTGCACGAAAATGGCTCTTGCGCCGGCCTTGGGCGAACCTTGCGCGTTTCTTGCGCGACCACAATCCCGTTGGATTTTTAGATTCTGCATGTTTTCGTGTCCTGTTTTCGCGCGTAACTTCGTAACACAGATACAATTTATTGATTTAAAATATATATATATTATATATATATTTATATTTGTGTATGTGTATATAGTGACAGGGAGGGAGGGAGGGAGGGAGGGAGAGAGAGAGGGAGAGAGAGAGAGAGAGAGAGTGAGAGAGTGAGAGAGTGAGAGATTGAGAGTGAGAGAGTGAGAGAGTGAGAGTGTCAGCGAGAGAGAATGTATCTACATGTCTATGATATGCGTACGTATTTGCAATATATATATATATATATTATGTATATATATTCTTATGAGCGAATTTATCTTCCTCCTCCGGCCTGTTTACACATTGTACATCCGGCTGTTTCCACAGCCTGCTGGCAAAGCTTTGCCATGCAGTGTTGTCCTCACAGCCTAAACCGACTTGGACGCTCATCCTGGGTTCTGGCATGATCTCATTGCTTGAACCTAGAAGGTGCAGGGCTGGAATAGAGGAAAGATGTGTTACGGGGTCAACTTTGGACCTAAAGCTTGCGTGGCTCTTGCGCGAAGCTTGCACGGATTTGGGCTGAAAATGAAACATTACCATCTTTGGCGAATCTGTCTTTTTTCGTGTTTTTTCAATCAAACTGCAGATCGAAAAAAACAGGGCTTGAGCACAGGAACTGCACGAAACAGCCAATGCTACAAATACAAAGTAGATGCAGAAATAGCCGCACAAACTTACGAAATCTTACGAAAACATCTTTAAAGAAACAACATGAGATACCCCTACTACAATTTCCCTTGCGCAAAACATTGGGCCGGCCTTGCGCGAAGCGATGCAGGTTTTAAGCTACCCCAAAGATCTCCACAGACCCGCAAATTAAATTTGAATAGGAGGGTGTTAGAACGACCCCCATCTGATTCAGAACATTCTAGGGGTTAACAGGTTAAATCCATTTATATAAATCATTGAAACACACTAAAAATCATAACTGGGTTGCTTATGGTTGTTTAAGGCATGCGGCTGATACGGCGCCCTTGGAAGGGTTGCCCATTTTGAGATGTGCCATTTACGATCCCTTGGAAGGGTTGCAAATTTCAAAAATGATGCTTGCGGAAATGGGGGTATAGGATTTGATTTTTTGAGTTTTTAACATGTTGCACATGCTGTC
>Ga0126342_10008119_pt1 | contig 18780 bp, 23 predicted proteins | sample Cyp1metagenome_FD_92528 | JGI IMG/M metagenome (GOLD analysis project Ga0126342, IMG submission 92528) | Coral microbial communities from Lord Howe Island, Old Settlement Bay, Australia - Cyphastrea 1 metagenome | ecosystem: Host-associated > Invertebrates > Cnidaria > Coral ...
AGGCTCTCTATGTGAAAGCCAAGGCACTTTATGCCGCATGAGCACCTGGCAGTTTCAGCTTTCGTGGTAGTTCACGGAGCATTGAATTCTGTCTTTGTATCTTTGCTGTTGATTCTGATTGAGTTCAGCATGTATAGCCGTATAGCCAATGTAGCTGAGCTGTCACCCTTTCGTCTGCAGCAATCTGGAAGTTGGACCAAAAGGGTACTTTGCACTATCACAGACTAGCAGTGGCGCCTGAAATCTTGAACATTGTTTTTTTTTTGGTGCGACATATCCTGAACATGTCTGCTATGCTCAGGTTGCGGCTTGACCGGGATGACAAAGGTGCACCCTTCGGTCTGATCCAGTTTAAGGAATTGGGCATTGCACGTGGCTGCTGCCACCTGACTGAAGCAGCGCCTTTTCTGTTCCGGTCCTTTGGTCCTTTGGGGTTTGTCCAGCAATTTCCAGGTTTTACCAAGCCCAGAACTCGAGATTTGCTGTTGGTGAGCAGAGGTGAAGAGCAAAGGCTAGTTTCAGACCTCATTTTCCCCACTGAACTGCCATAGGTTGGACATGTAAATCCATGTAAATCCATCAAAATCCATCTAAATCCCAGATTTTTGAGAAAACCTGCATATTTTTCACAATGTTCCATTAGATCCATCTCACAGGGCTGCGCGGCCTCCTGTGTTTTTTCAACCGAGGCTTGCGTCGGACCTTTCTGGTGGATGACCACGTGGTGCTGATTTCCGAGTCCAAATCCGAGGCTGGGAACAAGTCACTTTTGGTGTACGTTTGGTGCATCCCTTCCCGCTCAATTTCCGCTTTTTGCTGAAGCCCAAAGATGCTTTTTCTAGATATTGATATTGACTGATATTGATATATAGATGCTCTGATGTTCTCAATGTTTCGCAGGCTTCAGGTAGGACAGCCATCAGTGGTTTGGCGGTCGTTTTTTTTTCTTAGGTGAATTCCACAGACATCGAAGAAGCCACGGTGGAGTTCCAACATCCCTGCATCGACCGCGCCCTAGCAGCGGCCAGTGGCGGGGAACAGACCAAAGCACCTCAGGTCTGGGTTGGGATCAATGTGTGGCCCTCAGAATGATGGAAGGGTTGACATATTGACATGTTGATAGGGTTCTAGATTTCCAGAACTTTTGGAGTTTTACTACGGTTTTACTACGGTTTTATATTTCACTTTCCAGGTGGGGAAATCCAGCTGCACCATGCTGAAAAAGCAGCTTCACGGCACCCAGCAACGGCACCTCGCCAGGGGAAGTTCTGGGAGGATCTGGCGGAGAAGCGACGGCAGCTCTACAACTCCAAGCTGGAACAAGTTCGGCAGAACGCCGAGGCCATCCTGGGACCAGGCCCTTCCAGTGGGTGCCACATGAGCTATGGTCAATACTCATTGTTAATAACCATTAATAGGGGCTAGTCATCCAATGGTTCATAGGGACTTATAATAACCATGGAATAAGGATCCTTATTATGGATGGGATGACCATCAACCATATAGTGAGTATTGACCATGGCTCACATGGGGTGTCACCAGACACAGCTGCAAAGAGTGAAACATTAGCAGATGATCTTACAATCAACGGATTGGTAAACCAGGGAACATCTGTCTGGCATAATTTTTTTTTGGCTTTTTCCCATGAAATTTTTGTTTGTAGAGGTTTTCCTCTGGTTTCCAGCAAAATTTCCCATCCAATTCCGGGATTTTCCGTCCCAAGCTGCGCCTCTGCCCCAGGCGTGGCGCCCTCACCGCCGCCCTCCCCCGAGGAGGACGACTTTTTCGCCTGGGCGAAGCAAGCAGTGGCCTGGGCGGTGCCCATGGACCCCGCGGCGGAGGAGGCGCAGGAGGAGGCCCCAGATGGCATCCAGGAGGAGGAGGAGCGAGGCCTGGGGAAGTGCGGAAAATTGAGGGAACTTGGGCCAGAGAAAAAAGGGGAAAAATATGGAAAAACACCATAGCAATCCATATTTCTGTGGGAACACAATGGAACTGGTTTTTGTTGGATGGAAATAAACGATTATGTTAACTCGTTTCCCAACATCAATGTCTTGCAGTCTTGTCGCTGGCCAGAGGGCTTGCCAAGACTATTCCATCCCAATCTTGATTCGAGATTGATATGGCTATGGATCAATACCTATGAAAATACAATTTTTAGGGGGTTATTTCCATAAATCCCAGCTATTTTGATGTGAACTACAGGGGTACCTATGGTTTTGACACACTTCCATATCACGTTGGGGCCCATGGGATTTATGTTTCGACAGGTCCGGTGGATTTGGAGGAACATCCAGACATCGTTCCAGGAGACTTGGCCTGGCTCACTGATATTGAAAAACTGGAGAGTTTCATCAAGTCACAGATCTTCAACTACACTCCACCTAATTTGTCTAAGAAGTGTTGCCCAACTGACAAGAATCTTGTTGCTTCATTCTAAGTCTTATTGAACTTATTGAACTTATTGCTAATCTTCCCAATTTTCCGGGCTTTGTTGGGCCCCTTAGCTCCGCCAGGAACGGAGCTGGCGGTGCTCAACGACTCCTCCGAGGAGGAGATCTCCGACGGCGCCTCCGAGGAGGGCGGCGTGGACGTGGTGGGCGGCGCCTTTGCGGATGGCCCCAAGGCGCGGAGGCAGCGCCGGGCGGCGCTGCGAGCGCAACGCAACAAGACCAGGTGGGGGATGGGGGGATGGGGATGAGGTGAAATGGGGTACCTCGATTTTTTTGGTTTGGCTGATTTTTTGGGATGAAAGATGACTAGAGTGACTAGAGATGAAGATGGGGAATATGGTTTTTTGATGTGAAGGGATGCAATCTCATCGTTTGGCTTTGATTTTGAGATGTGGGAACAAAGTCGTTTGGCTTTGATTTTGAGATGTGGGAACAAAGGTTGGATGCCATCTAAATCTATCCAACTTACATATCTTACATGATTGGTTTCTTTCGCATCTACTTGTTTGATCTTGTTTGATATCTTATATCCTATGATGATGTAGTGAAAGCTAAATCATCACTAATAAGTTATGAACATTTATCAACACTGCATCATCTATCTCAAGTATATCAACCATCATCAAACACATCCATTCATCAGTTAATCTATTGTAATTAATCTTATCACCATAACATCTTACCAATTCATATAAACTATGAATGAATAACCATGATGAATAAGTGGTAATATAAATGTAACATATTACAATAAGTGGTAATATCAATGATTCATAACATATTAATATACCAACTATGGTTAACTGATACTGAACTGGTAGTAACCATATGATAATCATTGATAATCCACCTTCGTAACATATTACCAGTTCATGATCAGTTCACATACCCACTCCACCTGCCATCGCCAGGCCCAAGGTCGCCGTGACGCAGGTGACGCCGTCGCAGTGGGCCGCGCAGCGTGCGCAGGCCATGGAGCGTCTCCAGTCGTCGCCGGCGCAGTGGGCGGCGGCACGGCAGCGGGCGCTGGATGCTGGGACGCTGAAGGTTCGGAGCATCCCCCCGTGGTTTTTGGCATGAAAACATGGGAAGAAATGGGAGGATTTCACGCAAAAACCAAATCTTATCAGTCTTATATATACGTATATATAATATTATATAATGTCAATCCTGGATTAATAAACCCATAGGCTGTTTAATTGGGGGGATACCATTTAAGTATTGGATTATGACTATTGGGGGAGTACCCCCCTAATCAATAAACCATGGTTTATTAACCCGGGGTTGACATTAATTACAATGTATATATATATAATATTCTATAATTACAGAGTCTTATCATGTTTTTTTGGATGGAAACCATGATGAAACGACTTGGAAACCACAACCAAGATCCACAAATTTTCGGATGGGCGAATTTCCAATCTTTCATCACCAGTTCTCCACTAAGTCCCCAAAAATGGGAGAACATTTCAAACATCCAGTGGTTCATCGTACCATAAAAACCATGGCCAAGTGTTGCCCGGGATCCTAAGGAACGGCTCAAGGCCAAGCGCCCGGCTGCAGGCCGGGCCCTTTCTCTGGATATCTGCAAGCTGTGTTGAGATGTATACATAAACTTATATTGGACTTATTGACTTTATATATTAAGACCTACATTAGACTTATATTGGACTTGTTTGTTTATGATCTATTAGACTCACATTGGACTCATAGTGGACTAACCACGACCAAGACCTTGCCAGGCCACGTTGTGAGCCTGGAAGAGGTCCAGCTCGAGGAGACGGAGATGGTGCTGGAGACCGTCCCGGAGACGGTCCCGGAGACGGTCCTCGATCTGGACGTGGAGCCGAAACCCAAACGGGCCAGGCGAACAACAAAAAAACCACCTGCAGCTGGTGCGTGGGATCCTCCAAAAAACACACAGGTCCTGTGTATGGTTTTGTAGATATATAAACTAAATACATATATAAAGATGTCTATATATATATAATTATATATAAATATGAGTGTGGAGATGCAACAACATTAGTCATTGGTCATTGCCAAACTGCTCGCACAGTCCACTGAGGCTGTGCATCCTGCGTACTGTGCAACGAACGGGTGCAAAGTATGCCCTATGGTCACACCAGAAGCTGGCGGCAGCTGCAGGTTCTTCGGGGAGACAGGTGGCGACAGGTGGCTATTGTGCAGAAATATAGGTACTTGGATTGATCATTAACCATCATTAACCATCATTAACCATCATTAACCATCATTAACCATCATTAACCATCATTAACCATCATTAATAGTATGGGGGTGTTATTCCCAAAATGGGTACCCCCCCTTCCTGTTGTGTTTTCAGATATGACCCCCAGTGGATGATATTTTGATGGATCCCTGCGAGATGATTTCCATGGTTTATCAGGGTTTATCCGATAACTTATAAGGGGCACGTCCCTCCATTTTTTGGTTGACCAGGCGTTCCAGCCGATGTCATCGAGACACTTTCGCAAGGCAGAGATTGCAAGGAGCTTTTTGGGGGTGGTGTGCCATGGGCTCAGCCATGTTGAGCCCCAAATCCGTCAAAACCAGTCTGGTTACACATGGGAATTGATGGTTATGTTTGGGGATGCACTCTCTTGATGCTTATTTTACTGGTGCTTCATGGGGACTTGTTGTTTTTCTGGTAGAATCGATGAGAATCTTGGTGAAGCTCCAAGCTATCTTCAGAGTCTCCCAATATCAAGATGCCGCCTATCACCTACGGAGCTCGCCCCACAGAACGACAGAACGATTGTGTGACTTTCGAGACATCTGTTGGTTGACATTTGGGGATTTAATCGGATTGTTTTTTTTTGGTATTTCATGGATCCCATTAATATGTGAAATATTGGTTAACTACAAACCTGTAGCACCTTTGGGGATTGAATCCCTCAAAGTGGGTCGAAATTTGGGGATCCTATGGTCCTCCATGGATTTGTAGTTGGTCCAAAAATTGGAGGTCTCCATATCGGTCCAAGACCTTCCACGTCAGGAGTGCCAGTCTCTAGACGCACGGGAGTCTGCAGTGTGGTTTCCCAGGATGATGATCAAGTGGCGGGGACGGGGGCACGGATGGAGATCAAAACCTTGGTTTCCACCAGAGATGTCAGTCATCATAGCTGCCATAGCTGCCATGAGGCATCTAGATATGGATAAAGCACGATTTTTGGCACCTGAATTGTGGGGTATGAGAACATCGGTCATAACAGTGAGGCATTGCTGGAAAGGCTACAAGCCATGCAGACACTTGGTTTGAATTACACTGTATTTATTTTGGGAATGAGAGACTCATTGAATTATTTGAATTGAATCGAATCGCTGCTGCTGGGTGATCAGCATCTCAAAGTTGCAAGGCGCTGGCGCTCTCGGATGCGCTGCTGGAGGCTGGCATGAACGTCAGCGAGGCGGGGAAAACAAAAACCCCCTTATTGATCCCAAAAAAACACCAATGGCTGGGACTCTCTATTCAAACAGAAAAATCTGGCGGTTTTTTGGTGCATTTTCCTGGGGATCTTTGGAACATCAGCTGGAAACTTGATGGGAAAATTTGGGGAAACCCCGAAGTTTGGGACATGACTTTTGGAGAGTTTTTGTACATCAAGCGTTGTCATGGCAGGCAACCTATGCCGTGGCCCTGGGTGCCCTGGGCGAGCGCCAAACTTTCGAGGTGGGAATCCGTAGGCCTTGGTAAATAACAACCATTAATGTCCATTAACTATAGTGCTATTAGAGTATAGTAAATGGATATGAATATATCAACCAGTAATATATAGATATTAGATATAGTTAATGGATGTTAATGGTTCATAAATCCATGAAGCATTACTGTATATTTTGGCTCTGTAATCCAGTAGAGTCATGTACTCCTTTGGTTTTCGGAAATCTGGAGTACCAAACATATTGGTGGACCCTGACATCCCAGCATTTCAGGGTCTATTTGGACACAGCGCCATCGAAGCAGGTCGCCTGCACCGTTGGATTTTACCTTCTCCTGAGTGAGGAAACTCAGCGAGATGTCATCTTCTTAAGGAACATCCAGGGTAGATGTAAGATCCATCGTTCATCGATCGGTCGAATCTAATCTAATCTACCTAGCTATCTGTCTGCCTGTCTGCCTACTGTATCTTAGTGCATATATATATATATTTATCTAAAATATAACATATATATATATTATACACATACATATACATGCATATACATACCATTACATACCCATACAAGAGAAGAGATGCCGGCTGCAGCTCGGCCCGGGCCGGCGGGGCGCGGCGCGGCCGCGCGATGCGTTGGCTGGTGCTGGGCCTCATAGCCCGGGGCCCAAGGGGCCCCAGACCATGGTGACCAGGATGGGGATGGATCGAGGTTTGATCCCCCCTGGGATGGCGTACTTGATACCCTCTGGTAATTTAACGTAGCTATTGAAAATGGCCATAGAAATAGTTGATTTACCCATGAAACATGGTGATTTTCCACAGTTATGTAAACAATGTAAACGTTTTACCAGAGGGTACTTAAAACGACTGGAGAAAAATGGACCAACATCTGTGGTTTTGACTGGGGTTTTTACGTTTGACCCATCCCAAGCAACATGTGATTTCGCCAATGATGGCCACATGGGAACTGAAATGGGGGTCAAATTTGGAGATTTTTGGACACACAGATGTAACCAGCCAAGAAATGAGGATGTTGACCCGCAAAAATGGCAGCGGTTCACAGCTATTCACCCCATATTCAACACCAAATAGATGGTATCATAAGCCATTCACCCACCTTGAAGCCTGACCCTGCGGGTTTTCCAACATGTTCGGGGGGTTGGGATTGCAAAAACTCGAGAAATTCCATGGGCTTAGGAAAAACACCCTTCGCCCCAGCGCCACGCCACTGTTCCCACCAAGGTTCCTGGCCTTTGCGATCCAAGTGGCTTCGCAAAATGATATCATGGCTTACCCGGCCTGGTAAACGTTTACATAACGAACTGGAAAGATCCACCATTTTTAATGGGAACATCCACTATCAATGGCCATTTTCAATAGCTTTTTGTATGTTTACCAGAGGGTAACCATCTATTATTGGTGTAGAATCTCCATGATATTAGGATATTAATGTATATTAACCATCTATTAATGTTTATTCTTCCATGGACATTGAAATGCTCTCAGATCATGCGCTCGTGGGTCGGATCACATGATTGGAATTTCCGGGTCCCTGTCCAGGCGATCGATGTGGGACCAGCGACCTTACCACACCTTTCACCGATGCAGCAAGTGCTGTGGGCAATGTACTAATGCAGAAGGGCTCTCGGGGTCGTCGCTCAGCGGAAGATGATGGAAAATGGCAATTTTGCTATGATTTTCATGGATTTTCCATATTTTTTTGGGATGAACAGTTCATTTCTAATTGATTTTGGTGTTAGCGGATCAGGTTTTTGATCCGTGACCAGTCGTGTTTGTCCCAAACATGGGAAGGGGGGCCCCCAATAAAACGATGTGGTTTTAAATGTTTTTAATCATGGGGATGGAATGGGATAGCGGTGGTATAGTATACTTAGTATACCCCATTTGTGGACACATCCTGGAAAAATATGATAGATGATCCACTGGCAGGCCCCTGGCAGCCTGATGCGTCGAGTTCCCCTGAGGCGTTGGCTTGGTTTTTTGGGTCATTTTTTCCATCAAAAGAGTTGCCACCCCCTTTTGATGGAAATTTTCTGTTTTCAGACACACCCACATTGAAGATGGAATCTGGATGAACTTGTCGCAGATGTTGCAGCAAGAGTGGTCTCCGGCGTTGGAGGACTCAAATTCATATCTTACTTGGCAGCTCCTCTACTATTCCCATGGCAATCGATGCTTGGCTCAACTGGGATGCCTGGATTTTCCTCAGACAAACTTCATGGATTTTCCACCAAAACGATGGAAAAGTTACAGTAACTTCAATTCTAAATGAGCGGCTTGCTATAGCAATCCTGGAAAAATGAACTTTTCAGGCATCTTTTCGAGGGTTGCAGCACTTTACAGATCCACCAACAAACGATTCCTCCGGTGCAACCAAGGTGAACTGCTGAGCGCAAGCCATGGCCAAGGATCCCCGTCAGGCAGGTCGAGTCATCAACATCTCTGACAATCTCAGGCCATTTGTCATGGAATTCCCAGCATTTTTTTAATCTATTTTTAAGGCCTGTAAATCATCTACAAACCGAAACCTAATTCGCTATGTCAGACTAGCAGAGACTACCCAGTCTGGTGCAGTCGAAAATCTGGGCTGTCCTGAGGCGCCTGGGTGCTGCTGATCTTCAGCTTGGTCCTCCTTGCAGTGGGTTGCTGAGATCGTGTTGCGGACGTTGATCTGATGCTGGGGAGATTGAAGGATTGATCAATGACATAACATGGGTTCAGTTCTGGCTCATGGATGGGTTTCCAAGTTGATATGAAGCAAATTAGACCCATGTTATAGCTTTGATCATTATACACCGACTGGTATTTGATTAGCAAGTTAATATGAAATCGATTACCAATCTATAGATGCATTACCAATGGTTTATAGATGGATTACCAGATGGTTTATAGATTCCCAATTGGTCATGACACCTCATGAAAAATGCTGCAGTCAGCCCAGGTCTGCTGCTGTGTGTGCAGCATAAATGTGGTGCCTGAGTTACCCAAATTGCCTGCTACTTTGCCAGGCCCACGTCATGTCGCTCCGTTCGTCGGTCCGTTCGTCCGTTGGAGTTGGAGGGGTAGGTATGACGTGTCTACGTCCTCGTAGTCATTGACATACAAAAAAGCATCATAGCTGGTACCATCGCTAGGTTTCTGTGGTAAACCCCCAATAGATTTAGATCATCACCGAGGTTGGGCCCTTGGGTATACCTTCCCCCGTTGGTTCATCCTTCCCAGTACCCGGTAATGACTAACAGTTTGCTATTGAAAATGGCCATAGAAATAGTTGAGTTTTCCCATTAAAAATGGTGGGTGATTTTCCATAGTTTTTTGTATGCTTACCAGAGGGTAAAGCCATGGGTTTTTGGGAGGTGTTTAATCTGAACGATGGAAGGGATTAATGGATTACAGTGGATAAAAACCACATGAAAGAGCCATTTTTCAAGGTGAATATCATCCCATTCATTCTGGGTGACATTTCCCATTAGTTGTCCATGAATATTCCATTCATATCCCATTCTTCTTGGATTTACCAGATGTTGAATGTATATATATATATATTATATTATCTGGTAAATCCAACAATGAAAAACTAGATATCCAACAATGAATTACATATATATATATATATATTATATATATGTATATATATGTATATATATATGTATATATAACCATATATTCATATCCCATATTTAGTTTTTTTTCCCTATGAATATCCCATGATTCGCGGGTTTTTCTGGTCGTGCAGGTCCCTCGATGCGGCCCAGCTTGGAGCCGCGGGATCATCTTCGGTCCCAGACACGGCGCCTTGGGTCCGAGGCAACGGGCCATGGTGGGTGGAAGAAATCCTGCACCACCTGGGATGGTTGAAACCCTATGAACAATGGGATGTTTACCACCGTTTTCAACTGGTGCAGGATTTCGCAACCATCCACAGTATGGTACTGGAGTGATCATTAATATGGATAGCCATGTGTTCCCCCAGATTTTCTGATAAACTTTTATGTTGGAGATGGTCATGCAATTTTCTGGTTCCAATGGATGACTTTGGCTTATTTTCTGATACACTTTGATACACTTTTTGTTTGTTTGAAAGAGATGGGGTGCCAGTTGGTTTCACCATCATTTCCCTTGGTTTCTTGTCAAATCCATGTGCACTTCTCGCGTACCAAGGACTCCGGTGCCTCCCACAGAGGCAGGAACCGGTGATCAGTTGATGGATCTTGATGAATGTTTATGGATGTTCGATCCACTTAAAGTCAGTCAACAGAAAATCATAGTATTATCTTGATTTGTGTCAATACTATGATTAATACTATTATATAATTGTTCAATCACTACTCCATCATGCATCAATCAATTGATATGGGTTTGTGTGAAGAGTATGTGAAAACCTCGTTTATGGGCGTAGCCCATTTTCAGAAGCCGTGTATCTCAACTGGGGACACCGGTTGAGGACAGCAGCCCTGCGCGCATCTACAGCACGAAGCAGATCTGTTGTCCCGATCTGCTGGTGCCCCGCGGCTCTCAAAGTGTCCTGGGGGTGCCATACTTGGCATCGGCTTCCGCGGAGACTTCGCCGGTGGTTTTTGTGGATGTAGTGGATCCGACCCTTGGAGATGGCTGAGAAGATGGTTGTGGTGGTAGAAGTTTTTGTGTCCTATTTTTTGAGTCGTCAAACCATTAAAGTCATTAAAGTACTCTAGTCACTCTAGTCACTATTCCGATGCTGGATGAACTCAGGATTGGAATGCCCATCTTGAAAGCAGAACTCAATCTGGCCAGTGAAGCTGCACGGCAGTCTCATTCAGTTGCCTGGCAGCGACCCATCCAATCCACGATCCAGATGATCCAAGGATGACATAAATGTCCATCAACATATGATTCATCATCCAGATTTGAAACGATCCATAATGTTATATTCCATACCTATCCATCAATATCTCAGAATATCTATATCATATATCTGTGGATATTTCAAATCTTTTTAAACATATATAATCAATACATATCATCATTAACGGCCTACGATCAACCAACTGACAATCCTATTGATATTGACGTTTGTCCATCAGAACTATTCCATCATTGGATTGGTTCTGTTCAAGCGATATTTTTTTGACCGGAAACCAAGGTTTTTACCATCAAATTTGATGGGTTTTCCTGTAAAATTTCCTTTAAACCAATCCAATGAATCCATCCACAGCTGGTTTGTGGATGCTTATTCCCCAAAATATGGTAGAAATTGATGATATCCATTCTTTCCATCATATCATTCTCCATGATCTATCAATCCAAATTATATAGTATATATATATAGTATTGTATATATATATAGTATTGTATATATATATAGTATTGTATATATATATATATAGTATATATACGTATATATATATATATATATGGATTATTGGGTTTTGACCCATCCCCATATCAATATTATCCATCCATGATCCATCCATGACCCATCCACACTCCCGAGGCGCGGCTCAAGCCTGCGCCCGAGCCGCTGATCGTGCTGCGGAACCTGCGGCCCGAAGCCCGGGGCTCCCTGCTGCGCAGCCCCAAACGAGGCCCCATGGATAGCGGGGGTGGGATAGCCATCCATTTGGTGATCAAAATGGTGATTTTCCATAGATTTACCTATTCAAAATGGTGATTTTCCATAGGTTTACCTATTCAAAATGGTGATTTTCCATAGGTTTACCTATTCAAAATAGTGTGATGATGGATTTTTTTAAAGGAAAACCATGTTATTTGGGGGTAAGTAAGACCAGTTCATGGGGATATATGGGAATTCATCCGATTTATTATACGCATCAGTAAGATCTGGGTTGCCTTCGAAGCAGTTTTGCATTGAGTGATGGATATTTTCTGACAATTTTTCCGTCTCGGATTTGGGCCATGGCTGTTTCTTATTGCAGTTGACCTTGGAACCATCCCGGCGGTAGGTTTTGTGGATACCTCTGCACTGGCTCTTGTGCAGAAATCTGGCAGCCACATGGAGATTTGTCTGCCGGACAACAGCATCTTTGCATGTCTCCAGAAGGCCGGGGAAACTGCCGGTGGCATAAAGTGTGAGAGTTCTAAGGCAATCTGTAACAGAACATGATAGTTCAACTGCCAATTTCACTTGGTGGGCGACTTTCTCAAACATTTTTGCAGCATTTTGCAGCTCTGTATCTCTTGAAACAACGCAACACCCTGTCAGGAGGAGGATGCGACATGTCAGCGCTTTGCTCTTAAGATTGGTGCCGAGGAGATTGTCAGCCACTTGGTGAGGAGTTTTGCCACCAAAAAGACCTGGTGCTGGTTGAGTTCAAGGTCATGGTGAACGGCCATTGTGAGTACATCATCTAGCTATGAAACTCTGGTGGGGTGGTCATGATTTGAATTGATTTCATCACACATTGTGTACAATCCAACTCTCTGGGGTGAGTTGGAGCTGTAACAGGGCTGGACTCTTCGATAATAGCCAGGTCTATTGAATGTTTCTTGGAAAAAAAATGTCTCCGAATCCTGTCAAGCCTTTATTTGGGACGCGTCAAAACCTATGATCGTCAACTATTGTCCACGATTTCCCTACCTTTTTATACCTTTTTTGGGTAGATGAGCTATTTTGGAGGCGAAAAAAAACACATGTTTTAGACGAGCATCCACAATTCCCATCACATCCAAGCCATTTTGGGGGTTTTTCCCCCAGCTTCTCCGGTGAGAAAGGCATGATCTTCCGCGGCGCCACGGTGGACGCTTTGAGCGTCACGGATTCGCAGAAGCGGAGCTTGGCCAAGACGCAGAGCGGAGGACTCAGCTTCGAAGCTACGGAACGGAAGTTTTACAGCGCCTTGGAGCGCGGAAGGGCTTGGGAGATGAATGGCTTGTTGGATGATTTTGGGGGATATAATGAATGATGATCATGGAGTCATGGAGGATATGTTCATAGATTTTCCCTGGATATGAATGTGGCTACAGTATATTTATGGGGATATCAAATGGGTTATTGATGGAATATGAACTAAGAATCACAAGCAGAATATGACTGGTTGATGTTGATGGGAGAACATTCCCATCAAAGTGGTTCTTTAACCAACAGAAATGGAACCAACATTGCGACAAAACAGCCAGACATGGACGGCTAAGTCATTGGGGTACCAGTAGTTTGGACCTTAAGAAGGCTGGTTGGTCATTTTGAGTGTAACACCATTCACTTGGTTGATTTGACCCATTCCGGCCCATACCCATATCCGTGGCCTGTGTCTGAACAGTAGATATATGCTTAACCTGGATTGGACTGGATTGTTTTTGGGATGGGGTGCTCCGTTTTCCGAGGCATTCAAGTGCACTCTGGTGTGGATGTTGGCGTCCTCCTATGCTGTCTTCTCTACATTGATGGCCTCAGCCAACGACTCTTTTGAGAGCAAACACCCAGGCTATGGCAACTCCCAGCTTTTTGTTACAGAATCTATAAACATGCCACGAGCACAAGTTACGTGTGACGTGTCCCTGCAAGTCATTGAAAGTTGGTATAGCCTGTTGATCACAAGCGCGTTTCACTAGAGCCAGATACAGCCAGTGGTCCCCCAAACTTGGGGCATCAGTTGGTGCAGGATAGCAAAAAGGTGACGTTTCCAGCTTTCAAGCTGTTCAGTGGAAAGAAACATGCAATATTTATCAATATGTTCTGTAGGTGTTGATTCCGGCATGGAGCAGCGCTTCCTCTCATTAGTGTCTTAAAGTCAGCAGCATCATCCTCCTGCTGCTCCTCATGCTCATCTTGCGACCCTTATCATCCTCAGCATATGGTGTCTGAAAATAAGGTTCCCCCAAAATCACCTTTTTGAGAGGTGAAATGATGACCAGTGGATCATCTGGATCATCTTCCTGTCCCACATCCGTTTCCCATCAGATCAAGTTGGTTGTATATCCCACTATGATGTGATGTGGGAATTTTTGGGATGGTTTATGGCATCGTTTTACCATGTTTTACCCACAGACAATTCCCGTTGTATCATGGATGCCTTCCCACCCAGCGATGGAATAAACCCGAGGTTCTGTCCTCAAGACCTTCGATGTGAGACCTCCACAGACATCCAAGTTGTGAGCAAAACGGTGGGCGTTTTTTGGTCGCTGAACATGGGGGATGCTCCCAGGTTCTTAGTCAGTTCGTGGGGAATCTTGGGGATTCACCATGTTTTTTTTTGTGCGATTCATGGATCTAGATTGAGAAAGCTGCCTGTATGTTCCAGTTTGAAGGCAACTTTTTTCTGTAAGTTTCCTGGTTGAGAAATCCTTGCCGCATTCCATATCCACATTGCCATGTCCTCATCCTCACTGAAATCGAACGAGCCGGAGGTGCCTTCCCAACCCCGGCTCCGTAGAGTCCACTTGCTTGGCCTGGCGCTGGGATATCTCACCCACTGCCAGGCTTTTTCCTCACATCGCTGGAGATCGAAACCAGCTGGAAGGCCTTTGTTTGGCCGTAACTCATCAAGAGCTCAGCAGGATGCAGGAGTATGGACCTGCAACCGAAACACCTGAACTTCGTTGTGCCTTTCCAGTCAGTGTCGCAGCGCGCCAGAAGGACTTGACAGATCTACCAAGGTATCAACGTGTGCGAGCAGAATCTTCTGGAGTGATTGGAGAGTTGTGGGTTTCTGGATGTTTGGGGAGTCTGCAAAGATGAAATCTGGGACTGCAGTTCTGGCCGCTGCAGCGGATATGAGAAAAGCCAGAAACTCTGCAATGACAACTTTAAGCTGCGGACCTATCCTTGCTTATTTGATCCGCAGAATCCTGCAGCTGGCATCCTAGAGTCCTAGAGGAATTGGCAACATTACTTGACGCAATTTTTTCTGGCATCGTTCTACTTTTCTTTGCAGTCGTCCTTGCCGTCTGGAAAACGGGTCTAATTGGCCACTTGTGTGGCATCACAACTTGCTTTAGCAAGGTGAAGCCCATGTGATGATTCAGCGCGTTTGATCTACCTGCTTCCAGGGGAGAGTTACTGCCTTTTTGCAGCTCCCGTCCCAGCTCCATCCGTTGTGAAGTTCCAAAAGGCAGCTCCGCAGAGAAGCACCATAAGCTGCTGTAACTTGCATTGGAAATGTTACAAAACTACTGCAACTTCCCAGGGTCTCTGTGTTCTAAAAAGGGATCAGATGTGTATCATGGTAAGTTCGGGAGCCTTCTGAGCTTGAGCTGCATTCCAGGCCATACCAATGTGTTGGCGATATCACGTCTTCAACTTCGATATTTGGATTTACTCAACTGTTTGATATTTGTATCCTAGACTTGGGAAGTCTCTGCGACCAAGTAGACTGGCGGGCAGAATGCAAATAAATGCATATATAATCACATATATATACGTATATATATATATTATATATATATATGATCATATGCAGATATATTTATATATCATATCCAGAACATATCCAGAAAAAATATGAGCAGACGTGGCTTCCGGTCCCGGACAAACAGAACAAAAGATACAATGACATACCGTAGCATCTTGTATCATTTCTCCGTAACTCGGCAGCCACGCCGTGGAAACTTTGGCCATGGCGTACCACTTTGAGGCTTGGCCCTTGGGGGTTGGTGATGTTGGGCATTTCACGGCTTGGCCCAGAAGAACCATTGACATGTTGGGTTGGTTGACATGTTTCACCCATCAATGACATTTGAAGACCTCAAATGACTTGCTAAATGTTCAACTTCTGCAGTTTCAACATGTTTCAACTTGCATACGACTGTTCGACCCTTTGGAAGTCGTGTTCAAGGCTTTGGCAAAGTCCAGACAGCTTTGCGCCGAAGAGAAGGTCATCAACGGATTTGCAGGACACCATGCTGCAGAGAGTTGGCCCAAGATCATTTGTATCGCAAGCAATCTGCATGGATGGAAACTACAATGACATACAATGACATATGGTTTAAGGTTACAATAAGTAGTGCGAGGCTTGAGAGAGATGCAACAGAACATGCGGAAATAATGATGCAAGAAGAGATGAAAAACGACACCGAAAATCGAGCACAATTTTGAGCCCGCATGGAGCTGCGATGGCTGGTTGTGTTTTGGCATCTCGTGATTGCGAAGGGCTGGTGGTGCCAAGCTTCTCATGGTAGTTGCGTCGGGCAGCGTCACAAGTTCCAGGAGGATGAGACCTTTAAGACGAAGGTGAAGCCATTGTTGCAAGGTTTCCAAGGCGGGCAGTCTCAAACCATATGAAAACCCCTCTTGGTAGGGTATTTTTTTTTGGGTTATGTTGTTGCTCAGTTTCCATGCAGACATGTTTTTTAAATTTGAAATCCGTGAAATGAGAATCCCGACCAAATTCATTAAGCATGTGTTTGGTTCAACAGTTTTCCCTGGTATCGATCAAGATCAGGACGGACACTGTCTCGTCTTTCTGACACCCTTCGCTTCGCAGACTGGGATAGTGATGGGGACATGGATATCCTGGTGACAGCAAATAATTCCCTTTGGTTTTACGAGAGGCTTCCAGGTGACGCTTTCGAGAAGCACCAGTTGATGAATCTTCCCAGCCGCCCTGGCCAGCTACAAGGTTTTGAAGTTGCAGACTGGGATGGTGACTGGCAGCTGTTTGATTGCCATTGTTTTCTTTCTCTTTGCACATGTGCAGCTTCTGTTTTCCCACATACGGAATTTCAAAAGGATATGGAAGGGTTTCACCTTGTTGCTCCGAATTTCCCTCTAAGCTTCGCAGGTGACAAGAAGCCGGATATACTGATGTGCCTGCTTTCTGGATATTCTGGATATTTTCAATATCTTCTAGATCTTCTAGATGGCACTGCTGTGAGATCAGTGAGATTTCTGAGCCACTCCGTTGTTCTTGCTGGTGTGACCAATATTTCTGAACAACCGATGATTTTGCAGACAAATGCATCACATTTAAGGGCATGCAACATGCAAGCGGTGGACTTTGACGAAGATGGTGACCTTGATCTTGTGATGGGTAAAGGGTACTTCGAACGAGTCTTGGATGAATTGGAGGAGCGGACTGGCGAGCAGAATCCGTTGCAGGCCTTCCCAGGCCAAGTGGAGCGGATTGCGGATCTGGACGGCGATGGACGTTTGGATGTGCTGGTTGCAGCCAGGAACTCCGCGGAGAAAAGGTGGCGGTACTTCCGGCGCACGGCTGCTGGTACCTTCGTTGAGTCGTGGGAGAATCCATTAGCAGAGATGCAACCTTCCAAATACTCGTACGACATTACAGATACTTTGACCGATACTACATGTTCCCCTGTAGAAATACACGTGGCAGATTGGAATTCTGATGGGCTTTCAGACGTCCTGTTCGTAGGCTTCTGTGATGTCCGGTCTTATTACCAGCATGTGGTGGACCGAGACCTTCGGCGCAATTCTCATTTCAAGATGTATGAGGACATCCAGCTGTCTCGCCGCTCCAGTTTCGTTGTGCAGGACTGGAACGAGGATGGCTTTGAGGATGTGATGGTTGTGGAGGGGGGGAAGTATGGCAATGGCTGGACGTTGCGCCGGTATGAATTTCAGCCAGGGCACATGAAGGAAGTGCTTGGCCTTTCTGGCACTCTCAATTTAAACAATTTCGGCTTTGGGACATTCCTCGGCGTCAGCTTCAACAATGGCTTTGCGTTGGTAGACTGGGACCGAGATGGAGCCTTGGACCTCCTCATTGCTTCGGAATATGACGGCAAGCTCCATTTTCAGCCAAATCTGGGTGAAGAGCCGGCAGAACATCCCTTCAAGAAGATTGAACTCAAGAAACAGCCCGACCAAGATCGAACAATTTGGATTTTTGCCAAGCCCATGGTGGTGGATTGGGACAACGATGGTGACTTCGATCTATTTTTGGGTCCACCAGATGGGCGCTATTTTGAACACTTGGCAGATGGAAGTTTACGTGAAAAGCAAAGCCCTCTGGTAAGTGCCATGCAATCGTTGCCGCCAAATTCAGACCATACTGGTAGAAGACGGCGGGCTGTATATGCCCGAAATTGGCAATTTGTGGATTGCGATGCAGATGGAGATTTGGATTTAATCCAAATACCTGATAGCAATGCTCCCGCTCAGGCCTGCGAACATGATGATGGCACGCATGAACTCCGATGTGACCCTGATTTTCTCTGCTTGGGCACCGATGTCAGCCAATATCAGGGAGGAGCTGCAGACGAGGGAAGCTTCTTCTCTGTTTTGGATGGTCAGCTGAAGCTCTTTGTGCGAAGACCGAGTGCATTTGGGGTTGGGATTGAGCTTTGGACTCCGGGCTTCTGTGTACCAAGTGACCTTTGTAACAACAAGGGACGGTGTGTGCCCGGGGAATCGCATTGCAGATGTAATCTAGGCCATGAGGCCGCGGACTGCTCGAGCTGCCACGAGCACTTCTACAGCGTACGGCGGGAGGAGCTGCAAGTGCAACACTGCAAGGCATGTCCTGGTGATGTTGCAGGTGGCAAGGTGTGCTATGGTCGTGGCACCTGCTTTGATGATGCAATGGCGAAAAGTCTTCAGCAGGAGTCTATGGCTGCATGGATGGCGATAGGCAATGGCTCATGCAACTGCACTGAAGCCCATTTTCATGGAACAGATGAGGACGGCCGAAGTGCATGCATGGACGGCCATTGCCCAGCTGGCACAG
>Ga0126342_10008120_pt1 | contig 18778 bp, 4 predicted proteins | sample Cyp1metagenome_FD_92528 | JGI IMG/M metagenome (GOLD analysis project Ga0126342, IMG submission 92528) | Coral microbial communities from Lord Howe Island, Old Settlement Bay, Australia - Cyphastrea 1 metagenome | ecosystem: Host-associated > Invertebrates > Cnidaria > Coral ...
ATGATGGTGATGATGATGATGATGGTGATGATGATGGTGATGATGCTGATGATGATGATGGTGCTGATGATGATGATGGTGATGATGATGATGGTGATGATAATGGTGGTGATGATGCTGATGGTGATGATGATGGTGATGATGATGATGATGGTGATGATGATGATGATGGTGATGATGATGGTGGTGATGATGCTGATGTTGATGATGGTGATGATGATGATGGTGATGATGATGGTGGTGATGATGGTGGTGATGATGGTGATGATGATGATGATGATGATGGTGATGATGATGCTGGTGATGATGATGGTGGTGATGATGCTGATGATGATGATGGTGATGGTGATGATGATGATGATGGTGATGATGATGGTGGCGATGATGCTGATGATGATGATGGTGATGATGATGATGATGATGATGGTAATGATGATGATGGTGGTGATGATGCTGATGATGATGATGGTGATGATGCTGATGATGATGATGGTGATGATGATGATGGTGATGATGATGATGGTGATGATGATGGTGGTGATGATGCTGATGATGATGATGGTGGTGATGATGCTGATGATGGTGATAATGATGGTGGTGATGATGCTGATGATGATGATGGTGATGATGATGATGGTGGTGGTGGTGGTAATGGTGATGGTGATGGTGATGGTGATGATGATGATGGTGATGATGATGGTGGTGGTGATGGTACTCATGATGATGATGATGATGGTGGTGATGATGATGATGATGGTGATGATGATGATGGTGATGATGATGGTGGTGATGATGCTGATGATGATGATGCTGATGATGATGGTGGTGATGATGGTGATGATGATGGTGATGATGCTGATGATGATGATGGTGATGATGATGATGGTGATGATGCTGGTGATGATGATGGTGGTGATGATGCTGATGATGATGATTGTGATGATGATGATGATGGTGATGATGGTGGCGATGATGCTGATGATGATGATGATGGTGATGATGATGATGATGGTAATGATGATGATGGTGGTGATGATGCTGATGATGATGATGATGGTGATGATGCTGATGATGGTGATGATGATGATGGTGGTGATGATGCTGATGATGATGGTGGTGGTGATGATGCTGATGCTGATGATGATGATGGTGGTGATGATGCTGCTGATGATGATGGTGGTGGTGATGATGCTGATGATGATGATGGTGATGGTGGTGATGATGCTGATGATGGTGATAATGATGGTGGTGATGATGCTGATGATGATGATGGTGATGATGATAATGGTGATGATGATGATGATGGTGGTGATGGTACTCATGATGATGATGATGGTGATGATGATGATGATGGTGATGATGATGATGGTGATGATGATGGTGGTGATGATGCTGATGATGATGATGATGATGGTGGTGATGATGCTGATGGTGATGATGCTGATGATGATGATGATGGTGGTGATGATGCTGATGATGATGATGATGATGGTGATGATGATGGTGGTGATGATGCTGATGATGATGATGATGATGACCCGCATTTGCACCTGAACACCTGAACACGTCCAAGCCACAGAAGCCGGGTCAAGTCAATGAGACGCCTACGCAGCCGAGACGCGACGCTTAATGGTTGGCTTCCTGGCTGAGCTATGAGAAAATAGACATAGATTGACTATAGAATACCATTATTGACATAGATTGAGCTATAGAATAGCTATAGATACCATTAATGACCATTGAAATTACTATTGTCAATATGTGATTCCTTTTTTTTTGTAACAAAACCGACTTTGAATTCTACGTACCTTCAATTAGTCATTCACAATATGTTTTCATAATAAAATGTTGTGTTGGGCTTTTATGTGATTAAAATGAATAATTGTGAATGACTAATTGAAGGTACGTAATATGGTATTGTCATCCCATCTTTTAATTCCTGATTGGTACACGAAACAATCGTTGATCCGACAAAATCGCCTCACTGGATAAGGCCATTCCAGCGCCAGTTCACGGATCGAGCCCAAGGCTTGCACCGCCATAATCACCTCACGGCGGTCACGGCGCTGATTTTGAGAATTTCACCCCAAAATGAGGTGAAAAGGTTGAAAAGTAACTCAACAAACAGTTTGCGGGATTCGAATGGATTTGAGGATTTCATGAAAAATCATGAAACATCCGCATATTCATAGGGTTTTTTAAGAGTTTTAAAAATACACATGTCATTCCTAGCTGCTAGCTTTTTCGGTGGTTTTCGTTGATCCTAAGGGGCAATACACACGCAATACACAATGTGAACCTGGAAATGGATGGTGGTTATAACCATGGCACTTGATGATGATATCCGTTTTAATTTCCCCATTAAATCACCATCAAGTAACCATGAATTATAGATATATGATGATGCGGTCAGAATCATTGAGTCATTGATGATGATAATAATAAAAAAAAAAGCATTTCTACCATGATTCCTATCCCACCTGGCACCACCGAAACAAAGAGACAAATGTTTAGCCGTGTTTCAGCCCCTCTCACAGCGTCCCAAGGCATCACGGGGCCGGAAAACCCAAAGTTCCATGGTTTAGAGGTGCCACTGTCAAAACATTGTCATTCCACCATCACGAATTGGATTTCCCGATCCTATGAACATGTGGGGTTGACCAATATCCCAACTTTTGGGCATATCATGGCATATCATCAACCTGCTGATTGTAGTTGCTCACATTAAATATCCCAAAGTTGACCATGATTAAGCGCTATAAACCACTATACAGTTATGATTCATCCATTGTTAACCCATGAAAACCCCATGAATCATCATTAAAAGCCATTAAATCATAATTTTTCTTTGTTAAATTCACCATGGTAAAATCTTTAAAACGCCCATTTTTCTGGCCACGAAAATTCCGAAAACCCGGCTGTCTCACCTGGCTGGTGACCGCGGCCGCCGTCAGCCAGTTCAGGCCTCACCATGGGTGATGTTACGTGATGTGCCATGGCGAACTGTGAATGTCATAACCAGATTGTATATATATGGGATATATATATATATATATGATCCTAAAATTTTTTTTCCTTTCGGCGTGCTGCAGAGTCATCTGCTTGGACGCATGCAAGCTTATGCCAGAACTGTGCTAATCCAGGTAAAAGTCCGGCTGTACAACTTCTCTGGAAACAAAATCCATCTGGCTAAGCTCTAGCAGTTCTGCCTCCATGGCCTGTGCTGGAGGAGGACAACCAAAAAAGGTCTGCTGCACAAAAATTGCAACTGCGTCAGCAATTGCCGAATTCAAAGCAGCAGGATAGATTTTGGCAATCGCCGTTTTGAAATTGCCACTGGCATCACGCCCTTTCAGAGCTTCGTGAAATCCCTTCGGGTGAGGGCATCTACCGCAGCGTCCAAGGCGTTGGATGGAGGTTCGAAGCCACGGCATTCGTACCAGCATGAAGGTGGTCGGCTTCATTCCTGCGCAACCATAAATGCATTGGTCGAACGTGACAAAGGTGGAGCAATGCAATCGCTTCAACCAGCGCATTGATGGAGACGTCCACGTACTCGCTGGGCGAAGGCGTTGCGCCCACAAAGGGAAGGCCGGATGCTCTAAAAACGAGCACCCCCCAAGGCGGGCACACCAAAAAACCATCTCCATAAGGAACTGCATCAGGATCGTTCCAAGCTGGGTTTGGCGCCACTGTCTAGCTGTATTGGACGGCAGGCCGTTCGGCTCATCAAAGCTTCGAACCGGAGGGGGGCCGCCCTCCATCAGGCGCGCAGCGGTGAATGTCTCGCAGGGCGGCCCCCCTCCGACACCAAAGATAGCGCCATTTTTGATCTTGTCCGTCCAAAAAGCACGACTGCGACTTGTGGTTAAATCGCCAGCGTCACCCTGCAAGCAAAAGTCAATGCTGATGCAGAAGACATGAAAATGTCCTTGAATGATATGGTTCTCGATCTGGTGTTGGATGTCACCTTCACGTCGGAATCCTGAATAAAAATGTACGAAGCACAAAGTCTTCAGATGCAGCTGCGCATAGATCCGAGCAAGACCAGTCATCGAAAAGCATCCATCTTGTCCATGTTCGGATCCAGTGACGGAATGCATGATGAATGGCATGGTGTCTGCAGGCTGGTCACATTCCGGTGGGCCGGGCAGCAACCGTACATTGTCATCAGGATGTTCACAAAATCCTTCCAAACCGTCAAAGAGACGACACCCATCATAGCCAAGGCGGTGACGCCACTTCTGAAGGAGGATGTCCGCATCTTCAGAAGAAGGTGGGGGAAGGCAGGGCCCGCATGCACGAACTGCTGGAAGGCAAGCCTTGGTGGGAAGCCAACCCTGCTGTTTCAACGCACGAGCACTAACTCGATCCGCCTCATTCAAAGCAGCAAGCTCGTCGGCTGGCAAGGGCGGAAACGCAGCTCTAATGCGGAGAAGACAATCTTCCGAATGTCGAAGGTGCGCGCAAAGTCGGGCTCGACAATGAAAAAGTTTGCCACAGTTCGAACACATACCATCTAGCGCAAAGTGCTTCACAACGGCTTGATAGTCATGCTTCTGAGCGGCATGCATTGCAAGCGCCCTTTTAGAATCAAAAAGGGAATTACAAATGCCACAACGCCATTGCTGCTGAGAAGGAGAAACAACAGCAACTGGCATCTCAACTCCAGATGTCCTGAGAGCTCTTCGTAACCACATCTGCCACACGCAAGTCTGGGCGTTGGCATGATGATAAGCAATACACGACTTTGTGGCTCTTTTCAAATGACCCTTCCACTGACCATCCATCTGCACTACCGTAAGCCAGTCCGACCAGGTGGAGTCGACCGTCAACCCAAATTTGCGGTGGCTGAAGGTAGCAAACCAATGAAAAGAATCCTGCAATAATGAAAGCCATGAGCCATCCATGTTGCGCACCTGAGCAAGGGCAAGCCAGTGAGCTGCGGGACAATGTGTCACCATGCGCTTGAAATAGCGTAACCTGGCTAAATGCAATTGTGCTCGAGGTGGCAAGATCTCACAAAGGCCACAAAGCGTGTTGACGTCGCACTCAAAGGGTGGTTGGCCACGAAGGTGAGGACGTGCAAGTTGATATAGCATCGGACGCAAACCAGCTTCCCAAATGTCAATCATGTCAGACGAAAGCCAACTCCAGGTATGTGCATTGAAGAGAAATCGAGTCATCACCAAGGCATTGAAGACCTGAATTTTTGTTTTGGGTGCAACTCCATGCTTGCCAAAGAAGGATTTGCATAAAGGGCCCCAGGCTTTGCGTGCAGCAGTGATGCGTTCACGGATTGCGTGTAAAGGTTTGCCGTCATTGTGTACCCAGGTACCTAAGTGCTTGTACGCAAGGACAACCGGCAAAGCAATCAGCAGTTCAGGCTCGTCCATGTGAATAATCCACTGGTTGTGCCTGCTGGCAACTTGCTCTTTGAAAAACCGAGATCGCGGACCTCGCCAAGACATCAGGAGTTCAGTCTTGCCAGCCCCATAGGTAAGCTCTAAGCCGCGCTTGCGGGCAGCGTCAAAGACGGCTTTGAACGACTGCTCAGCAGTGGAGGCCAAGATGTCGTTGTCGGGGGCATTGATCAGCAAAGCCAAATCGTCCACATAGGCCACTTCAGCCCAGGAGTGAACGGCAGGTTCCTGCGTCACTGTAAAGTCTGAAACCGGAGTAGGATCACCGGCCCAAACTGCGGAAGTCTTCTGCATTGTGCCAGTCACCTCCTTCAAGATCAATGCCATCGTGAGGTTGAAGGCAATGTCACCAATTGGATCTCCAGGACGAGTGCCTCTATGAGTCACAGCAACCTCTGAGATGCCATCAATCTCAAAACATGTGGCACTGAGGACATCACGCAGAAGAGCAGTAGCATGGGGCGAAATGTTCTGGATGGCCACATCATGCTTAGCATCCTCCAACAGTTGCTGTACTTGCTGTGGGTGAACTCCAAGGCGGTGCATGGCACAAACAAAGCCTGTAGCATCCAAGGGAAACTCAAATAGTCCCTGACGAATGACGCTATAGAATGCTGCTTTGAAGTCCACAAACAAAATTGCCGACGGCAATTTGTGAGCAGCCGCCCTTGCCAAGTGAGATTGAATCAAATGATGGGCTGAATCGCAACCAACTCCTTGTCTGCCTCCCATCTGAATATGGGTCAACACAGTCTGCCACGAGGTGACCAATTGCTTGCGGAGCGCAGAGTGATAAACTTTGGTGGTAAAGTTGTTGAGGAAGATTGAGCGATAGCCTTTGGGATCATCTCTGGGTAGCTTGCCCTTGTGTAATGGAATAAGCCGACCAGTGCGCCATGCTGCCGGCTCACGAGCTTGCGTGGCAGCTTTGGACGTCAGGATCAGCAATTGCTTGGCAAGAGGTTCACCGCCAGCTTTGAGAACATCTGGTGGCACTGCATCAGGGCCAGGAGCCTTACCTCGGCGCAGACGATGAACTTGATGCTGAAGATCAGCCAAGGTTGGAATGGCCTGAAGATCGAATGCAGAAGCTGGCAGGCCCAGTGTTGATGGCAAAGTGCGCCGAAATTCGGACGGAGCCATGATGCAACCAGCCTCAACTTCAGCGAATTGCGTCAGCCACAATCGCTGTTGCTGCTCGTGCGATGTGACAGGGCACCCTGCCGAGCGAAGCATAGGCAATGCTCGTCCAACTGAGCGCTTGGATTTGCGAGCTCCCAGACGATCTAATGTGCGATAGACCGTGCGAGCATCATGCAGATCACCGGCTGCAGCAAGTTGATTGATAAGTTGTTCATAGAAGAGGCGTTGATCAGCATGTACTCGTCGCCGGACGTCTGCTTCGATGAACTTGAGTTGTTGTTTGAACTCCGGATCGTGCATAAGATCATGTTTGCGACCATAGTCCAAGCAAGATCTCTTCCAAGCTATCAAATTGCGAGTGGTTTCGGCCAATCGAGGTCGAGGTCGGTCTGTGGTCTGCTTGGAGAAAAATTGTTTGGCAAGGGAGAAGAGATTGGCTTCAAAATGATCAGCATGAGCATCGACGTGAACCGGCCATGCAGGTATGGGAAGGGTATGCAAGGCTTCTTGAAAAGCTGCACATTTGACAGGGTCAAGGAAGGCCATTGGATCCCAATGTACAGGTGGCATACTTTTCGTGGCCTCAATCCACCCACTAACTTGAAGGCAGACAGGGAGGTGATCATCATGTCCAAATCCACCGTCATGATGAACATCAACCCAGCTGCTGGCGCAGAGAGAGAAGGCTGCTGCTGAACATAGCACATAATCTCGCCGTGCTTTGGCGCCGCGAGGATGCATCCAGGTGGTATGAGGTCCGGTATGGCACCACGGCATGGTTGTAGGCGCGTACCATTGTAACTCATCAATGGCCTGTTCAAACAATGTGCCAGTGGGATTCATAGGCTCGGCTCCTGCGAGGCCAATCCGGTCAGTGGTGCATGAGGCCAAGGGTGCATTCGCGTCAACAAAGGCCCAAGTCAACGGGGCCATGGATGCATCTCGAATCAGCCGTAGAGTATCTTTCCACCAATTCTGGATCTCATCAATGCTGCATTGTGATGTCTTACAGGGCACATGAAGCACGGCAAAGGACATCTGGCAATCATCATGAGCAAGATTCACAAGGAGACGTCGAGGATCGGCATGCGTGATGGTGGTGCGAAAGTCACAGAGCTTCAGGGTGCCTTGAGCATCAAAAGGTAGATCTTGGTGTAGCCAAAGTTCACAGCCAAAATGATGCGCACGTTGGCATTGCAAAGCTCCGGATGCAAAGCATTTGTACGGACCAGCTTGGAAAATGCCGGCGGCTCTTCGGGTTTCTTGCAAGCCAATAATGTGAGCCTTTTGTTGGCTCCATTGGTGGGCAAGACGCAAGGCACGGTCCGAACTAGAGGATGGCTCCAACCCTGGGTCACTGGCTCCAAGTGCAAGAACGTTGGCGCTGATGCAAGTGAAGGAAACTTGATGCCACGAGGGGGATTCTTTCGTGGAGGCAGGGCTCTGGACCTTCAAAAGACTAGGTTGAATTTGCCATATGCCATCAGAGGAGCCTGGTGGAAGGCACCTATGCAAAGTGTCAGGTGCATCCAACATCCAAGCCCAATCGAGATCTGGACTCTTGGCCAACTGGGAAAAGGTAGTCATCTGCAAGGTTCCAATGGGCTGTTGAGTGTTGAGGCAGTGTTTGGCGACTGCATCAGCTAGCTCATTCCAAGGATCTCCACAATGACCACGGACCTCGCGAAAGGTACCAGAGCACTTCTGAAACCAGCTGCCCAGAACTTGACATCTTGCTGAGCACCGGATGTGCTGCACAGTGCCATTGATGTGTGGCCAATCGTGCACTGAGGGCGAGGTCAGGGCGAATAATCACCGATGAACGCTCAAGACCCAAACAGGCAATCATTGCAGCGCTGACTGCGGTAAGCTCGGCCGCAATGTTGTCAAAATGGGTTGCTCCCAGCCAGCAGGGGTCATTGTTCTCTACCCGTACTGTATCTGCAATGCACCCGATCAGGGAAGGTTGGCCAGTCCAATCAGAGGACACGGCAACGACACTCCAAGCAGCACTCTGACGATGTGCGGACCCATCAACATAGAGTACTGTAGAACCAGGCATTGAAGGTTGGGCGAGGGCATAGTATGTGCTCGCATGCAGGTTCAGACCATCGGGCAACATGGCAAAAGACGGCTGTACCTCGGCAAGGAGCTGTGGCCAATCTGGTTGTTGCCAGCACGAAGTTTCCGGAAAGACGTGATGAACGTCTTGATAAGGTAAATCAACGGCTAGGCAGGCCTCCAATGACAATGTTACACGAGAGGCTGGAATGGTCGATGGCTCTAGCTCTCGGATACTCCTCTGCTTGGAGCGTTTGGCATGAGTTTGCAACAAGTTGAGTGCATCATCAACTTGAGGTTCAGCCGGCGGCAAAGCAGGGTTGGTGCCCAAAATGTCGACAACCAAGGAAGAGCCGGACGGAATGGGCTGTACCACATAAGGCTGCAAATATGTTTGGCCATGTCCAACTCTGCGAGGAAAGCGACGCAAGGGCCCTGGGAGTGCAAGAGCCCCAACGACCATTTCTGCAGAAATTTGTGCGGGCAGGAAGGTGGCAACATGGTGAATGGCTTGCCCTTCTTGATCTCGCACACGGGTAGTGATGAGGACTGCAATTTGGTCCGGTGTAAGGCCTTGTGCCACTAGAACATGCCCGATGGTGCTGTGAGTCAGTGAAGAAGGAGGTGCTGGCGAAATCCAGAACAAGAACGTGGGCAACATGCTGTCAGTCTGATCACCCCAACGCTCAATAATGGAGCGTTGCCATTCTTGAGGCTGATCTCGAAGTCGCATGGCTCTGCTCTGGACACAGCTGGGTCGAAGGACAGCATGGATGTACCATGTAGTCACATATGCAACTGGGCCTTCATCTTCACGTTCAACTGCCGCCTGTTCTAGAAATGCACGTGAAAGTTCTGCAATCCAAGGAGGAGAAGCACCCTGAGGTCCAAAAAATGGCGGAAGTATCGAGGAGCTCGGGATCTGAGCCATCCTGCGCTCCAGATTTGTGGTAATTGGAGCTGAAGATGGTATGGGAGCTGCCCTTTGAAGTACCAAGCGAAACGCATGGCCGTGTCTCGCAAAAGCGCGCTCAGTGGGAGCAAATTGGCGAGCTCCATACCAAAGGGTGCATTGATTGCGAGGTGCTTCGGGCGGACATTCCTCGGTCAGTTCGGCCATAATCATCACCGAGAACAAGTCAATGCGATCGGCCATCACCAGCGCGAGGGAGTGCGCACGGCCGCGATCGTAGTCGCTATCATAAATTGACAGCACAATAGAACGTTGATACGGCTGTGGTCGCTGAACAACAATGAGTTGGCCAATGATTTGTCCCGATGCGTCTTCTGGCACTGGTGCTACCAAGTGAAATTCAAGTGGAGCCTCAGGAATGATGTGCTGACGCCAAAGATGCTTGATCTGGTCCTCCCAGTGATGCACGTCAGGGCCCAGGATGGCGATGCGGGTGTGGTAGCACCTTTGGTAGTTCAGGTGGTCTGAAAACCACGTCTCCACTCTTCCTAATCGCTCCATATCTCCTGGGCCGATCGTGGCATGACGGTTCCAGTGCTCATAAAGCTCACGGGTCCAGGGTGCCAGCTCGTCAAGGTCGACCATGTTCTCTGGGAAGTCCGGCAGGTTCTCAGCAGCGGTACTGATTGCATTGACAGCACGCAAGAACTCCTCCGTGAAACTGAGCTTTCGACTTGGAATGTATTCTGAACAGCCAGCATCAATGATATCCACAAGTCGCGGTGGCTGCAAAGTGGGACGCCGACAAATGTCGAGATTGGCCTCGTCAATGTTCAGCGCTGCAGACACTTGGAGGAGAAGACTTGCTTCTGGATCAGGAAGCCCAAGTTGAGCACGGAGATCGGCCGGATCAAGCAGGCTTGGAGAATATCCTGAAGTTTCAGACCAACTTGGAGATTCACCATGGGTGAGCTCATTGTGCTGCTGCCGGCGCCATAGTAGAGGCTGCGTGGGCTCGTCGCAGTACAGGGAAGGCGGAATCACGAGCTTCAAGTAATCGCCATGAGTTGGTCGTAGCAAAGGATGATTCTGTGAAAGCACTGGGTGATGATTGTGAAAAAGAAGGCAACGGTCGTCTTCAAGATGACAGTAAACATCAACTCCAGCGCGAATGAAAATTGCAGGCAACGTAGCAGGAATTGGTGTGATCAGCACTTGACGATCCACAACTGGTGCAGTTTGATAGTGCGCCTCCTGAGTGTTGCCATGCATTTCATAGTCGATCAGACACAAACGGCTGGGTTCGCCAGGCTCCATATCGTTGTCCAAGTGCACAATCATTGGGATGGCGTCCGATGGAATGTCCGCCAGCGGCACGTTGATCTCATAGAGGGCAACCAGTGAATCGACATCAACTCCTAAAAGCTGAGCTGCATCCGACATCATGCAATCATAGTCCGTCCAGTCGATATGACCAAAGACGACAGGATCATCAAGATGATAAAGGAATACAGCCCTGGTGATATGCGAGGAGGATGAATCATCTGCCGCCACATCATTGTGAGCATCAACGTCCATGGGATGATTGTGAGGTATTGGTGCAAGCGGAATGTCAGTAGGGCCTGCCATGGCATCCTCTGGAAAACGTGGAAGTCCAAAACGCTCCAGGGGAGGCAATTCACGTTGTAGTTGAGAAAATTGCATCAAGGTGATCACGTCACCCTCTTGGCTGGAAACGGTCCTGCCGGATGAAATAGACAGCTGGTGTGATAAATTCAACGACCAAGGCTTGCTAGTCCAAGCCGCAAAGGCTGTCTGTGAAATTGTGAAACTCTGAAGGGAGCAGGCATAGTCCAAAAAGATGCAGATATCGATCTTGTCAGAAAACGATGGTCGCACATGCCGGCACTTCGGCGTGGTCATGACGAAGTCATCGGTTCTGAAGGCGTTGCAAAATCCCACATCAACGGCCAGATCTTCTGCATTTTGAATTGCCTGCCATGGAGAGACGAAATCTACTTTGTCACAAGCAGAGTGTGCCCAAGAGCTATGAAAAGTAGCTGCGGCACAGGACTCCCTCGGCCCTAGGTGTGTGTACACTTCAGTCACTTCACACCGGGCGTGCCAAAAGGCTGCATCGATGGCAGCTGTGCAGGTGCAGAGGAGGGTGCAGGCGCCTCGCCAGGCTGAATATCGCCTGAGCTGCGCAATCTTTTCGCTTTGCGCTCTTCTGCTTCGGCCTGTTCGGAGAGCTGCTGAAGCGAATTGACCACTTGAGACAAGCCCGCAGTGATCTTGTGCGTGGCCTCTGACTTCATCTCCTCGTCCTTGACCTGCTTCGATTCGGCGTTGTCGACACCCTCCTCGTCGTCCGAGATCGGGATGGAGCCATCGCGCACAACCTCGGATGTTCTGCCAAACTGTCGCTGTGCTTGGATCAGTTGGGCTTTTGCAGCTGCGATCTGATTCTGGATGGCTGTCTCCTGGGACTGGAAAAGGCTGGCATATTCTTTCCAGCGAGACACGCTGTATTGGAGAAAAGTTCTCCATGATGTAATCAGCCTCAGTCGAGCCGCTTCTGCTTCTGCAACTTCGGTCTTGGCGCGTCCGATCTCGTGCACACTGGCATGAACTTGCCCAAGATTGAGTTGCAGGTTGGTTTGATCCACCTGCTGAACTGCTTGTTGAACTTCCGGAGTCCAGGTTTCTTCGGAATGACGCAGGGCTCCCAAGATGTTCTGCAAGTGGAGCTCGGCCGCCGTGGGTGTGGCATTCTGTGCCGCCGCAGGTACTGCGTTGAGGACCGGCATCTGATTCATCTGCTGTAGCCAGAATTGGTCTGGCGCAGACACAGGTCCCTGCGGCAGGGGCGGCGGAGGTGGCGGAGCAAAGCTCTGCTGCTGCACCGCAGGGGGCTGATGCAGCTGAGGATACATATACGGCCCACTGCCTGGGTTTGGTGCCCAATTGCCAGGGGGGTAGAACTGAGAAGCTGCACCTTGTGCTCCTTGCTGTTGACCACCTTGAGGATGTGAGCCACCATCTCGCTTTCCTCTCCTGGACTTTTTGCGGGGCGTGGGCTTTCGTCCCTGGGCATTTCCCTGACCCGCTTGGCCCCAGCCCGCCAATCCCCCATGCGGTTGCTGGTTCTGAGCATAGCCAGGCTGGTAGGTGTAGTCCATGACCTCCTGCCAAGTCTTGCCACACCATGCACATCTGGGCATGGAAGGTTTCGCGATCTTGTAGCAGGTACGGCACCTCCACGGTTGCTTTGTTGTAGCCATCGCGTCGTGGATCCTGGCAAGGAACTTCGAGTCGCGACTGTGATGCACTGCCAAAACTGTGTGGATGCGCAGCAAGGCCGAATGGCTGAGCGTCTTCACCCCAGTTCTGTGTTGGAACCACTGATAGCGAGCAAGAGCTCTCGCCCTTCGCAATGCCCGTCTCCTTGTCGGAGTAATGGTGGATCTGCACGAGGAAGGCAAACAAGACAAAATAGGCAGTCAATGAACGCATAAACCCGTCAGCTCTTCGGCAAGAAAGGAAAAATGCTCCAGTGAAGCCCGACCGTGGCCAAGATTGCAAGGACCAAGATCAGGGAGTCGAAGCCAATGCAAAAGCGTGGTGATGTCGGTTGGCTACTCCGACAGAGCACTTGCAACGCAGCGGTGAGGTACCAGGGCAAGACCAGTTCAGTACCCACCAACCAGCGCGCGAGGGCGGCGAAAGAAAATTGCACGCCCGCGGGTCCCACCCGCTAAGGTTAGCTAAACCTAAACCTGGGGGGGAAGTGCTTCCCAGGATAGGTCACGAAGCCAAAACCTTGATCCTAAAATTATGGTAATTTATGAATGGTAATTCCATTTTATGTTCCATTTTAGGTTTACCTCCATTTGATGAATGGTAATTCCAGGATCCTAAAATGGAGGTACTGACTGTACCATTGAATAAATATATGGCATCCCGAGAAATGGATCCCAATGGGTCCAATGCTGGATTTCTCCGTGTTGATCCAATGTGGGGGGGAAAATGAGGGGTTACCCTCTGGTAAACATACAAAAAGCTATTGAAAATTGCCATTTAGTTCGTTGATTTACGCATTAAAAATGGTGATTTTCCATAGTTATGCAACAGTTTACCAGAGGATACCTATTAAGAATGGTGATGTTCCAGAGCTATGTTAGTCATTACCAGAGGCTATTTTTGTAGAAGGAAAGTACCTTCAACTGGATGCACAAGAATTGCCGGAAATCCAACAGGACATTCATCGGAAACTGTCAGAACTCTGCCTGGCTCGGTGTTTTTTGTCAGCCATGGGCTTTTTTGATACCCTAAATTGGCATTATTAGATGTGACTAGATGTCTACCTGTGGCAGTGAACTCTTGCCTGCGAAAAACCAGAGATTTTCCAGTGCCACAAGGACTCTCGACTATTTTAATGTTTTTGATATGCCAGTAAAAGCTCAGTCGGATGACAATCTACATGGACAACGAAATCTGTAGGTCAGAATCAGGAAATCGTCTTTTTTGATGAGCTGAAAGCATTCCAAAATAGTTCAAGAGATATCAGGTACCGGTACTGGAACGGCTAGTACTGTGCTAAACCATCAAACTTTTTTGGGGGGATCAATAATCTGGGTAAATTATAATATTTTACTATAACCTGAATAGTTCAGCCATTTGGGGATGATTTCCCTTATAATTAAGCCATGATTCCAGGGTTCGGGAGAACAGGGTTCGGTCGTGATGAAATTTACCCAGAATATATTCACCAGGATGAACATCAACATTCTCTATTAACCACTAGTAACCACTATAAACCACTATTAACCACTATTAGCCACTATTAACCACTATAAACCACTATAAACCACTATTAGCCACTATTAACCACTATAAACCACTATAAACCACTATTAGCCACTAGTAACCACTATAAACCACTATTAACCAAATCGTTCACACTGTAACACCCATCCGCATGATCGATCTGCCACCCGATCATGTTGCTGGGGATTCTCAGCGATCATGATTTTGGCAAAAGAGTGGGGTAACCCCCAAACTAGTCATCAACAATCATTTATCATCATTTATCAATGATATCCATCTGATATCCCAATATCTTTGAGGATTAAACCTCCATAAATCTCGTTAAAATCATGCATTGCAGGATGTAAACTGCTTGGATAGCATCCTATCATGGGTTCATGATCCCCTTGAAGCCAGGTTACCCTCCAGTAAATTAACAGTTTGACCCTGGCAGTTGTCGGGGTTGGAAGACGAGTTTCCATTAACACATGGTGATTTTCAGGGTCCAACTGTTAATTAAGCCAGGTTAATAACCCCTTTGAAATAGATACCAGTAGCGTAACTTTCTTATTACAATAGAAATTTGATATGATGTTTCAGTCGATGTAAAGTCTCGCGAAAGTTGGGTAAAAAAAGTATCACTATAACTGGGTTGTTGATATACTGAGATCTAGTGGGAATAAGTGTAAGATAACCCAATGGGATACCTGCTGTCATAGCTGCTACTATAATCATAACAGCTACTGATGGGATTATACATCAGTTATAGCTGTTATGTAATTAGATTCCAGTAGTAAATATAACATGTGTATATATATATATAACTGAGATGTAACAGATATATCACAGATATACAGCTATATAACTGACAAAGAGCATGTCATAATATCTGTTTTTGATATATATATATACATCCCCAGGCTCGCAGGTGAGCTATGTTCGTCGTAGCGCAATTTTTCTGGACGGTTGAGAACGGGATTCCCCGTTCATGGATTGTGATGTCCCCCAATATATTTGGTTAGTTAGGGAATCCCCTGTAATGTCAACCCCGGATAAATAAACCATGGTTTATTAATTAGGGGGGGTACCCCTCCAATAGTCACAATATGATACTTAAATGGTACCCTCCCAATTAAACAATCTAGGGGTTGTTTATTAATCCGGAGTTGACATTAATCATCAACCAACAAGAATTTTGAACACCGCTCAAGTAGATATTCAATTACTATACCACTTTTATTAAACTGAGTCATTAAAAAAGTCCCTATCCCATCTTATTATACTAGTTGATTGATGGCGTTCCCGTTCATATGGGTTAGTTCAAAATCCTCAATAACCAGGTAGCTTAAGAACTCCTTGCCTCAGAACCAATACCAATCAACCATCATTTATCAATTACATCTCCATATTTATACTCTGCTACTTAAAACCTCATACATGGTTGCTCCCAGCAGCCCAGTTGCAATACAAATGTGGTAAATTGGATAAATACAGAAGTAAGATTCGCTAAAATCATAAAATCAGACATGTCCCACCATTGAAGGGACATTATTATCATTATTCATAAGTGCTGCGAGCAACCCTGTCATAAGACCCCAACAGGTTTAACCCATTCACTGCTGAATTTTTATTGGCGAGCCACTCTCCACCTTGGACCAGCTGGACACCGCCATCAAAGCTGCAGCCCCTGCGAAGAAGAGCAGCGTGGGTAGAACGTCCTGACGCGGTGCAGAAATCTCGGCTGAACGTGGCGAAATCACTACACCTGGAGAGGGGTAAGAAACCAAATGTCGTTGGAAACCGGCAGGGAATTGAACAAAAGTGATGATTTATAGTAATATATAGCAATATATCTAATTTAAGTTCGCAAAATTGCTTGAACTAATTAGCTTCGCTGGTGGGTTTATGATGTTTATGGTATATAAATATATCCAAAATGCTGGTTTGTTTTCAGAAACCACCGTGACTGGGCACATCCTTGTGGCATCCGCAATGCCGAGCGGTTTCCGTTTGATTCTGTTTGGATTGGTTCAACGGAAAAATTTAACCGGAAACCCCCATATTTCATGGTAAAAACCATGGTTTCCGGTGGCGATTTTCCCCTAAACCAATCCAATGATTGATGCTATTTATGATATCTCCAATGTCAGCGCGACGAAAAAGGGGATGGTGACGATGAAAAAATGACATTGTGGATCCAACATGTAAACTCTCAAGGCTGGGATCATGTTGGGGCCGCAAGAGCAATGTGAGGTGATTTGTCACTCTTGTTAGCAACACCGCTGATTCATCAAGCAGGATTCGCTAATTTTGGCCTTGACGCAAGTGAAACAAGTGAAAGTCGAAGTACCCGAGGTGAAATGGGTTCGAGACCAGTTTCATTCGTAAAATATCCGCTGAATTGTGTAGCTTGATGTGTGTATGCCGAGTAGTCAAACATGGCCAGTTGGCGCATCACTACAAATGAATGACCCATCAAAAATGGAGATGTTCCACAACCCCATTGCAGGGGGTCGCATAACTAACAACAATAAATGAGTACGACATAGTTAATGGATATCAATGGCAAATAAGTTAAGCCATTGGGGTTGTTGGAGGTACCTGTCATTGGGGTCATTGGAGGTACCACTTTGGATTGTTTCTTGTTTCATAGAAAGCATACTTTGGAGGGTAAGATATCTGAGCCCTCCCCGATTTTTGTCTTTTGATGATTTTCCCAAGCCACTTTGCATCGCCACGAAAAAGATGATCCCCAGAGCAACTCCCGCCGGTCCCAACTGGTTCCCAACTGGTCCCGTTCGCCGCAGGGAACACAATTTCCATCGTAGGGATAGTGGTTTGCCATGCAGTTGTTACACGCCAAACCTTCGCGTCCCATCGCACATCGTCCCTTGGCCCCGCCCGGGCATTCGCGCTTGTTGCGGCATCGCAGAACTGGGAAGTCCTGGAGAAATCCCAGAATCGCATGGATCAAGGGAATACCTACTAGAAACATCTAGAAACCATGATTTGTACCAACAATTGAGGGTTTCCATAAAGCGGGGTAGCCCCAAATCATCCATTTATAGATGGGATTTTCCCTTAGGCAAAAACCATCCATTTTTGGGGTACTCCCATTTATGGAAACCCCCAATTATAGATCTCTGCGGTAGATTGTTTCCTCTGAAATGTCACGGCTGTTTGGATCATCGAACCCAAGGACTGCACACGTGACTTCTCATTGCAATGGGTCCGCGTGCGTTCACTTCTTCATTGGATTGGTTTACGGGAAAAATTACAGGAAACCGCCATATTTCATGGTAAAAGCCATGGTTTCCGGTGTCGATTTTCCCTTCCAATCCAATGACTTCTACAAAACGTCTGCATTTGTTACCCGTCTTAGAATTGGATTCATTGAACTGCCATAGTGATAGGGCCCCATATCCCAACTTATGGTCAAAAAAACATGGCTATATCTATGAAGAACCACTAAGTGCAGCCCCAAGTAGGTTGTACATTCCAGTCTATCTCCATAATATCCCACTACATCCCATCTGCAATCACCATTGTAACCCTGTCCCCGGGGCCCCCGGGGAGCACGGAAACATTTCGGCTGGTGTTGCGAGCGAGATTCACATTGCGGCTCATCCACGGTTGGGGTCCAGTATCCCTCACTCTGCTCTGGTTCTCCTTCGGAGGTGACAACTGAGTCAACTGAGTGCTCTCGTTTGCCTCAGTTCAGTTAGCTAAGTTAGTTTATAATTCGGTTTATGGATATTTCTGGATGACCTAGTTAGCTAAGTTAGTTTATGACAGTATAGGTTAATTGTTGGGTTTATGGATGTTTATGGTAGATCTGTCAAAAGGCGAAGCCGACATAAGCCAAGTTTTTCAGTGGGCGGACACAACCGCCAAGTTTCGATACAAATGGCATAGAAATCATAACCTCATGATTTCGTGTGCCGGAAAGTCGGATATACCGCCAATATATTGCAAAAAACAAAAAGGATGAGTGGAGAAATTGTTGTGGATTCAGTGGTTCTCCATGTTTTTTGCAAAGTAATAGGCCCACTGAATTTTCCCTATATCCCTACAGTTATGGCCATTTTTCAGTTATAAGTACTTATAACCCCATTTAAAGAATGTATAATCCCATTTATAACCAGTTATAACTGGTAAATGGCCATAACTGTATATATCTTTGGTCTAAATCCTCACAAGTTCTCTATTTCAGCTAAGGATCATTTGGATGTAACCTGGTCAGATTTGCTCAGCAAATCTGACCAGGTCGATAGTGTTAGTGTGGGCAGGAACTAAAAAGATACAGAACTAGACGACGGATGGCCCGAGAGCGTAGAGGAGCAGGTCTTCTCTTGTTAGTATGGAGACACCATATTAGAAACAATATATTAAAGATGTGTTATAGGCAGTCGAGAAGAGGAGTATTAAG
>Ga0126342_10008121_pt1 | contig 18777 bp, 17 predicted proteins | sample Cyp1metagenome_FD_92528 | JGI IMG/M metagenome (GOLD analysis project Ga0126342, IMG submission 92528) | Coral microbial communities from Lord Howe Island, Old Settlement Bay, Australia - Cyphastrea 1 metagenome | ecosystem: Host-associated > Invertebrates > Cnidaria > Coral ...
AGGATGTGGTTTTGAGTGATGTGAGTGGTTATTGGCTCCATCTATCGCCCAAGAATAGCGAACATATCCCAGGCCACGGTCGAAATCCAAGGGCACCCCTTGCAGGAACTGAGACATGTTAGCTGTTTTTGGGTCAATGGTCCCAAAAAAAAGTTGCAATGCATTCCCCAGGAAATCTAGGAAAACGCCGGTACAGAGTGGACATGTTAGTTGATACCTGAAACGGTAGCCCGAGACATGTTTGTTCCCGGGAGTGTAATGTGTAACAGGCAGACAACTGGTGATGTTCCATGGAACTCGGGCTTTGATATGGTTGCTACCGCTTTTCAACTGGGATGCGCTCCCCGCCAAATTAGTAAATGTTACACTAGAGATTCCAGGACGTGATTTGCAGCCGACAAAATGCCGCTTGAAATTATCTTTCCAAACATCTGTTTCTACTCTCCAAAACAGACCACCTTGGATTCCCCCCACAATGACTTGTGCAGAAAACCGTCATCCTAGGCTAGATAGGGATAGACAAATTACTTTACTTCGAGTGATCCCCGCCCTGACACACGATTCTGACATAGTTTCTGACATATATTACAGTATCATATTGAGATATCATCTGGAAGTATATACGGCATATTTATCCTGACATTCTGTCTGGCATATACTCTGACATTCTTTCTGGCATTCTCTCTGGCATCTTTTCTGGCATATATTCTGGCATTATTTCTGCTGCCTATCTGGCATCTATTCTGACATTCTATCTGGCATCTTTTCAGGCATTCATTCTAGCAGTTCTAGCATTCTTTCTGGCCTTCTCTCTGGCAGTTCGGGGTGCTCTCCACAGCTGCGCTCGCGATATAGGATCATCACAGAGAGGAAAGGGCGAGGAAAGGGCGAAGAAGAACGGATTTGCACCTTTGTTCACCTGGCAGGTGGGGAAACAACATTTGGAATTACATAGACCACTCGAACCATGAACAGCTTAATCATAATCCTCATCATACCTCCATATTCCACACTGTTTTTGCTGGTTGATACCCCATTTATATCTATTCATTGGTCTGAAGATCCTATTACATCTCACTGCAGTCACTCTTCCATCATCCTAGGGAGAGCTCAACAAGAACATAGAAGATCGTTGGTGCCACCAGACCAGGAAGATTCAAAGCCTCATCATGCCACCATGTTTGCTATTCCTCCATTGATTGGCTGCTCTGAAGGTCCTACTTCACTGGAACCACAGAATCAGTAACGAAACATGAGCACTGAAATAGGGCTAGTTCCCCTCAATGACTTGAGCCATGTGGATCTGCGAATATGGTTCCCCCTGAATCCCAGGGTAAAGAACATCATGAATGACTTGGTGACGCTTATTATGTCTTGTCCATCCGATGATATTCGCATGTTTCCTGTTCAAATCCCAACTTATTGGTGTTTAAATCCCAAGTTTTGCTGCTTAAATCACCACTTCTACTTATTTCACCGCAATTTGCTGGTTAAATCCCAAATCTCAACAGGCTGGCTGGTAACAACCCCACTGTTCAGCAACCGGCCATGGATCTGCCAGTGCATCCAACAAGAGCTGGACGATGGAGACATAACCCCGTGCCTCGGCCATAACCCCATGACCTGAAAAAATGGGGTCTCCGAAAATGGGGTCTCGTGTAACTAATACAACATAATACAACCATGTATAACCCCAAAAAAGTTGCATTTTAATAGGGGAAATGGTGATCGATCGGTGTAATTTGCGGATCATCATGTAAAGCAACATCTTAAAGGGAGGATTCGCCATCAAAAACAATGGCACTTGAAGGTGGGTGAATTGGCAGAAACCTGACACCAATGGTATTCCTTCCTGAAATTATATAAATCATGTGAATTCATGTGAAAGGACGTTTGATTTTGTCATTTTCTGGAAAGGCTACATTCAAACCCAGAGGGTAAAAGGGCGCCTTTCCTTGCAAGATTGCACCATCTTCAATTTTGTGTCGTCTGCAACTACATGGAATGAAGTGGATAGGAAAGAAAGAAAGAAAGAAAGAAAGAAAGAAATTTCGGAAACCACGGAAACCACGGAAGCCATGGAAACCAGGAACAAGCTAGCCCCAGGAGTCCCAGGAGACTCAGGAAACCCAAAAAGCAAATTTGTTGTTGGTTGTCACTCTTGCAGTGTGATGCACCCAGTTCGACAAGTCTGGTTGAAAGATGTTGAAAGTGGTTCTCACTGGTGAATGTCGAACACCTGTCCATGCGCACCACGTCACAAAAGGGTCATGAATCTTGCTTACAGGCCATGAACGCTTAAATGGATAACCCCATGCTATCGCATTCTGTGTATGGAGCATCCACTCATCCAGTAGCGAAACGATTCCTGGGTCCCTCGGTCCCTCCCATCTAACCAAGCTGCTGCAGCAGAGGTGAGAGCTGTAGTGCCGCCCTTGTCTTGATGATTGGCATCTGCTCGCTGCTCTAACAGCATCGTGACCATCTTCACATAACCTGGACATCAAGAAGCACCGAAAATGCTGCCGCACTGACCCTCAGGGGATAAAGTAAATGACATTATCGCCTAAACACAAATTGTTTAAGGGAAAGATCAATTCAGGGTCCAGACGACTGCATATTATAAGTGGAATATTCAATCCCAGTTGCAGCACCTCTACTGTCATGTTGTGCGACTCTAGCTGGGAATACAAATAGCTTGTGATGACCCAGGCCTGCTAGACTTGGGCGGAAAACCAGCACAAGGGTGTCGAAGCATTCTAAGATATTCTAAGAATGCCTGATTATTTTTGGCTTGCGAGGGAACCCACATTGATTTTAGAGTTTTCGACCCACTCCTCGAAATAGTGGCTATTCCTTTCATGAATAGTACCCATCGGGGTTATACATCCTGGGTTGACATTGCTCGAGGTATCAATTTACGCAAGTTAAATATTGATTCCCAACTTTATATCTATTTACGTAAGCGAAACAATGTTTAATGTTCAACTTTAATATATGGAACTATGAATAGGGGTTGGGAGCTGCTTCCCCCTTGCGATGGGAAACCGCATGGGAATAAGAAATATGTATTTGAATTAATGATCAACTATTTACGCAATATTGTGCAAGTTGAAACATGGTAAACCTACAAAGATTCACCGATCTAGATCAGTCCTATGTAAAAATAATCAAGTCCAGGAAGCGTGATTGATTATCCCAGTATATACCCCATTGATCCCCATTGAACATCATATACAATTCTTGATGGTTACATAAATTTCATTTTTCAGAGTTGATTGTTATTCTCAGCTAAATCTCCATGTCTTCTTGGTCATTTCCAGTATCACCCCCAGATTTCTTGGTCATTTTCCCCAAAAAAAAACCATAGATTTCTCTGATTTTTGCCAAAAAAAAACACGGACCCAGCGTTTCACCGTGTTCCCAGCCCACCTTTGGAGGACGCCTCCCACAGCGGCGTCCGTCCAAACCAGCCGCACTGCTGGAGATCCGCCTGGGCGGCTAAGAGAAGCTCCGCGATGCGCTCGTGGCCGTTGGAGATGGCCGAGAGAAGCGGAGGCGTTTCATTTCCTCAGAAAACCAGTGAGGTATTGCAGAAATGAGTTGTGAAAATTCACATTTACAAATAACATGATGTAACATGCAACATTTTAACATTGTAATATAGTAGTTGTAATATATAAGATATTTTAATTATATAATATGTTATAATTGTATAATCTATTCTTTAGGCTTCCTCATCACTTGGCGCTCTCACATCTTCTCACTTAGCACTCACTGCTCACTTTTTGCACTCTCAAACATCACTTAGAACTCTCAAATCGTCAGTTGTGAGCGACTGGAAAAATGCTCTTGGGGTGGGATGGGGTGGCGTGGGGTGGGGGTGGGGTGTAATAACGTTTGGTTCACTGGAAGCTGACCTTATCCCACGCTTCAACTAACTTGCTCTCTGACTTGATGCTAAGCTTGAACTTGCTCACTACTGCTTTTGCTTCTGCCAAGTCCTTCAGAGAGGTATAGGCGATGCAAAGGCAAGAGTGCCAAGCGATGGCGCAGCCTATATCATATATATATATAGGGATTGTATTGAAATATGAACTGAATTTATTTGGCTTGATGGTGGGTTAAAAACATTTATACCGTGTCGGAGATGAGATCCCTGAAGTTGGAATCGATGGCTACGAAATGACGTTGGGATATGGCCATGTGATCCCGAAGTATCCATCGCAAGGATCCAGCTGGAAACAACAACCCAGATACCCTCTGGTAATTTAACATAACTATGGAAAATCACCATTTTTCATGGGAAAACTCACTATAAATGGCCATTTTCAATAGCTATGTTAAATTACCAGAGGGTAACTCTGTTGGAACCCAGTTACTAGCCATACACTTCCGGGATACCGGGTGATGCTCCCAGAATGGAAAAAATAAGGGCGCTTTGGAATGCTCCACTCGCCGCCAAAGCCTGTAGCCGAGTTACTCCCAGGAAGGTTCCTCAGTTGCAACTGGAATTGAGCAGTGTCGAAACAACCATTGGACACTCCGTTAAGTTGGTTGATGAAGTTTCCCACCATGGATTTTACGCATAATCATCTATTGAGTAGAAAAAGGAACACAGTTCATCAACCAAATGCATTTTTTTAGCAACTCAAATGAATGACACGACAAGTTTTTCGTTGAATGATGTAAATCAAAACAGTCAAGACATGCCAACACCAAGACTTGTCATATGGTGGGTTATACAGTTATACAGTATAATACAGTATGGTGATTTAACCATCAAGAATGGTCCAATGAATCTTGACATCATTCCACCCAAATCAACGTGCTGGGCTTCCAGGGCGGGATAGGACCTGCCGTGATATGGCGATAAGTTGTGGAAGTGGGATCTTCCAGCTCACAGTTTTTACCGTTGTTAGCTTCCCCATGAGTCACGGATATTTCCATCCACCAAAATGATGCCCTGGATACTAAGCGGGATCCGCAAAGTTTGTACATGCTTAGTAGCAAGGTGTCGATTTCATTGTATCCCACGATATACACGTACTTCATTCGGAGTCTGCAGTCAAAAGTGGTAAATAAATCACTATACTTAGTACAGTAGCTTCCCAGTAGATTCCCCAACATCATCTTCAGCATATCCGAGAAACTTAAACACATATCCCAATCTTGATTGGTGAATATCAACATTTATTCTTATGATGCTTTCTAATATGGTGTAATAATCCCCATAAAACCAGCTAGTATCATCCCCATCTCATACCCAATCAACAATATCCAACAATGGTATTATTGGTATGGGATTATCGAGAACCATATGGTGATTATACTAGGTTCATCTAAGATCTACCTAGCCATCGATCATATGATGGCTAGTGTCATCAACAATGCTATCATTCGTAAAACGATACAGTTATGGCCCTTTACCAGTTATAAGTACGTATAACCCCATTTATAGATTGTTTGTTATTCCATTGAAATAACCAGTTACAACTAATGAATGGCCAAAACTGTAGTAAACCAGCCATTTGCGAATGGTTTGAATCCCACGAAAGTAAAAATGGTGACGACCACCTCAGGGATGGTTTATGACAAACCGGTTTTATCCACATGAAAATAACATGGCTTACCGTCTGGTAATCTAACATAGCTATGGAAAATGGACCCTTTATAGATAATATAGATGATTTAGCTATTAAACATGGTGATGTTCCATGGCTATAACTAACATAACTATGGAAAATCACCAATTTTTTAATGGGAAAACTCACTATTTATTTAGGTTACCAACGATTTCTATCCACGCACATCTTGTCCTTCCACCAAGCATCAGATCCGCCCGTTTGGCCACCAGGCACTGCACCGTCTCCTCGTGTCCCCGCGCCGCGGCGGTGCGCAAGGCCGTGTCACCCGAGAAGTCCCGGCGGTCCTGGAAAGGCCGAGGCCGGGCATCCCCGGTTTTTAGTCGTTTGAATCTTAAACGCAGGTGGGTCTGGAATATCCTTTATCAGATAGGGATGTTATATATATATATATGATTATATGTTATGGGATAATAAAGATATATTATGGGATAGTAAAGATATTATTAGATACCCATACGCTCTATGGTATATTTACCTACAAAACTGGGTGATTTTTAGGGCAAATGTTGGTAAATATTGTAAATATTCCAGCACCATGGAGCATATTAGATAGGGATGTTATATATGATGGGATAATATAGGGATGTTATTATGTGAAACCCAAATAAATAGGGAAAATAACATCCTATAACATCCTATACTATATATATAGGGATCATTTACTGTTCTGTGTTCTTTTGGGGGGTTACTAGAGGTGATGCCAAATTTTGGGACCACCAGTCATGCCTAGTTTATGTGTTTGTTTTTTGCATGAGTATATTTCAAGTATTGATGATTCGCATGTTTGGTGATGTATAAACCAATATCAAACCAATTTTTCATAGTAAGGTTTTTTAATAGTTGCATTTGATTTAATGTTGTTTTTTAAGTTCATAATTCTATATCAATAAATTAATGTGGGATTCATGATTTATGATATCTATAAGGCTGTGCCCAATCACCTTCATGATCTGTACGAATCCCTAATAATAGGGTTGTTGTTCTATACCTGAATGTTTTCACTGGTGGCTTGGGTTCGATTCTTCACGCTAGCCTATAGTCATTGGTGCAATTTTTAAAATTTTAGGGCATGGTTCTTAAAGTTTTTCGGATTCATGGATACCAACTTGCCAACTGGCTGGAATATAACCTCCTAAGAACTAGGAAATATAAGATATATGATTCATATATGATTCATATAGAATGTGAAGCAGCTACCAATATTTTGACCAAGCTCAGGAATCATCCCAGTGGAAGTGGAACAGCAAATCCAGTTTGATGTCGAATTTGGGAAAACATCGAGGGACCAGTACACCTGGAAACAGCTGTGGCCCTTGACCAGTGACAAATGGTTATGGATGGGGTGATCATTCCAGAAATGGAAGTATCACTGACTTCAGAACTGGTTTGCAGTGCCATGACTGCATGATATACTATATATACCTTTTTTGATTGCTAAAATTTCACCAGGGCATCCGGGCATATATACCGTGAGTTAAACCATCATAAACCTTGCAGGCCCGGCCCAGCCCGGCGCCCCAACCCGACGCGGGCTCCATGTCAGCTTTGATGCTAATCAAATAGTCAACCACCTTGAAGGCGGGTGGAAACTCCCTGATCCCCACAGGATCCGCACCTCGGGACCAGGGGACTATACCTCTACCGTTTAGGGGTATGTATAATCTGGTTGGTGGTATACCTAATGGTTGATGATGGTTCATGGTGATTAATAATGGTTAATTATGGTTATTATATGGTTAATAATGATTAATAATCTAGCTGGTGGTTGAGCCTACCCCTCTGAAAAATATGACATATGAGGTCGTCAAATGGGAGTCTTATTCCCAACTGTTTCTGGAAAGTCATCAAATTCCATGGTTCCAAACCACCAACCAGCCATTTATATTCCATTACCAGAGGATTAATCACCATTAAATCACCATTAATATCCCTATTAAATCACCATTAATATCCCAATTATAGATTATTAACAGTCTTATTCCCAACTGTTTCTGGAAAGTCATAAAAATCCATGGTTCCAAACCACCAACCAGCTAGATTTGGTTGTAAGACCAGTTTGGGAACCGTCCTGTCACTGTATCCCCAGGTGAAGCGAAAAATCCGCACCTTGCTCTGTCCAACACCTGACGCCATCCAGAGTGGCGTGTGCCCTGCCAGCGTGTCGTGACGTGTTTGCCGTGTTGGGCAGTGACTCAAAACTCGAACTGCTTGGTGTTTTCACCGTTCGAGGGAATCATAGTTACCACATTATCTTTATATATAATTTATTTATTTGAAATACATTATCTTATATAGGTTATTGATTTTGACTGGTTACTTTAGAGAGGTGCATTATCCAAATCTACCCAATATACTTTGAATTATCATAATCCATTCTTGGGATTTCGACATGTTCTGCAGCCACTAAAAGCTGTGGTTTCTTAAAGTGGGGGACCCCACACTTGTCCAAGCTACGAGTATTGCTCATTTTGAATGGGAACACCACGAGTTGAACAGGGTACTGTAATTAGCAGGAACACCCATGTGGCAAGCAGACTCATCATGACATTCATCTTCCCCTTGGTGCATATAAATAATAGCTGCTATATTTGTAGCGTTTTGGCCCAGATTTCAGATTTCATGGGAACTTAATTTCTGGAAGTTGACCGAACTTGACCGACCGTCCTGAAGACTCACATATTCTGTTCGTCCAAGAACAAAAAATCTCCACATCTTTCTCCCAAGTCAGTGGTCCCATGAGACAAACTCTGACCCATGACTCGATTTCTGCAATGTTTGCGTGGTCAACTCTCCAGTTTCAATATTTCTAGTTTTGATTCGTGCAGGAAGTGATAATTCCCATTGATCCCATGAATTCTCATTGAATTCCCATGAATTTCCCACTAACTTCCCATTAATTCCCTTTTTTGTTAAGTCATCCTACTTGTCTAAAAATATACTCCTATTGTTAAATCATGCATTACATTATATAGCAATCCCTAAAATTCAAACGCATGGCACCTATTGAGATTATGATTAGGAACATCATCTAGTTCACATCTCGAAAACACGTTTCCGCGTCATTTTGGGCATCCCTACATGTTACTGTTGCATGATGTCATGCATGATGTCACAATCGTGTAAAATAACTATAAAATATTGAAATATTATAAATGATGATGATGATTAATAAGATTGCTATTCTAATACCTCAAAAAAATATTTCAAATATTTTCAAATGATATAAAACAATGACATGAACATATTTGAGCTTACTACCATCTTCTGTGGATCATAATCTGTGGAAACTTTCAACATGATTCAACCCCCAAATTTTGATACGTTTGACCTCCACTACCATGGCTGCCATGGCTTTCCCGGGCCTTCCAAATCCGCTTGATCCACCTCGGCCCTGGCGTTGCAGAGCCGTTGCACCACCTCCAGGTGCCCCCGTGCTGCTGCGATGCGCAACGGGGAGATGCCGAAGCGATCCTTGCGGCGTAGGGAAATCTGGGGACCGAGGACCGACCGAGGACCTGGGAAGGTCCAAAAATGTGGAAATCTGGGGACATGGAGAATATGGGGATCCAAGAATAAACCCATGGTTTGGGGTAAATATGAAAGATGGGAATTTAGATGAGCAGGAATGGGATATTGATAGTTGATTGATGATACGTAAGTTGCTTCGGAACTCTATGGGCTTCATGTTGATGACTCTAACTTGTTAGACCGGCTCATAAACCAACCTATATCACTTTGTGGATGCTATTTTCCGAGGGGAATTATCATCGCCGTGAAAACAATCCTAGATTCCCTATTAACAAATGGTCTATTTTGGCTGGTTCCCATCCAGTCGACCCGGGAATGGGCGAAGACTGGCTCCACCAGGCCCCGGGACTGACATGTTTGGTGCTTTACAATGTTGACAAACATCCAACTGTTGATGAATCGAAATTCACTTTTAGATCTATAGCATTCCATAGCAGTTTATGGCTTGAACATGCCAACATGCAGATAGTGATCGATTTTGCTTCCCCGGACTTCGGGATGTTTGTTTGCTCATCAAGAACGCCTTGAATTGGAGGAGGGACATTTTACATGGATCCCCATCACATCCCCGGCAGAAGTGCTGGTCATCCAGCATGGTACATCGACCAAAAGTAAAAAAAACAACGACGATCCAAAAGGATGGGCACTTCAAAACATGCCTGAAACCACTCCAGCCAAACTGGTGGTATACCTACCCCTCTGAAAAATATGAAAGTCAGTTGGGATGATTGATTATTATTCCCAATATATGGAAAAATAAAATTCATGTTCCAAACCACCAACCAGCAAATCAGTTGAACGCGGCAGCCAAAGTTTCGGGTTTATTCAAGTCTGCCGCCGCATTTAGCAAGCAGTCGACCACTTCCTGCCAGGTGCTTTTGGTGTTCCGAGATGCAATGTCCTGCTTCTACCAAACAGAAAGACCAAATGCGAAACAATAGGCTGGCTTCATTTGTTCTAAAAGATATGCATTGTTCTTACATGATCTGACTCCTATTCTCTGATTTCGAGGGCGAGAACGTTGCTTGTTCAAATCATCTATGGCTCCATATAAAATACAAGATTTGATCGCCAGACAAACTTCAGCGTGAGAGTATGGATTTATCATGCGCTCAGGCGCAGGAGATCAAAGATTTAGTGTAAAATACTTACAATGTATGATATCCAGATGCTCCATGTATGGAATATTTACCTACATAACTGGGCCATTGTTGGGAGTAAATGTATAGGTACAGTAAATATTCCAGCACCATGGGTTGCATCTGGGTATCGGGTATCATACATTCACAAGATACAAGTGTGCAGGTGTAAAAAAAAGACAACCAACCGCATCCAACCGCTGCATACTTCAAACAGGAGTTGTGTTTTAGCCCAGTCTGAAGCAAGCAGGTTCGCCTGCCATGCCACAATGCTTGTTGGCTCTACCGAATTACAATACTTACATGTGTTTGTTTGCCGGAATAAATGCGAGTGCACAAGCTGATAAGTCAACAATTCATTCATATGCATTTGACCAAGAATCATTGCTGTTGGATACGACTGTCTATGTTTATTAACATTGTCAAAGTCTGCGATCATATTTATACCATAAACGATGTATGTTAAATATATTAAAACATAGCTAGGTAAACTATGATAAAATATGAGTGTTACAAACGATTTATGAGTACCCGAAACAAATCTAATCATATATAACCAGATAGTGTGTTGTTTTTGTTCATGTCACTGGATGTCGCGTTCAACCCGTTCAACCCCAAATCCAGATTGTGTATGTTTATCTCTTACCCTCTGGTTATTTAACACAGCCATGGAAAATGGCCCATTTATAGATGGTTTACCTGGGTTTACCTATGAAAAAATGGTGATTTTCCATGGCTATGTTAAATAACCAGATGGCAACTACCTACTTACTTGCCGCAACAAAAAACATATCAGATGTTTGCACATATTTGAAAGATCACCATATATGTTTTAAGGCTCAAACCATCTGAAGCATTCATTATGTTGGTACATAGTTTTTTTGTTGGTAAATCCCAATTGCTCAATATGACCAACCCCAACCAACTACCTATTCTTGGATAGTCAAGTATACTATGACATCTAACATCATCTAACTCTCATAACTTACCGTCTGCCCACGGCCCATTCGCAGCAAATTCTCCAGCTGCCCATTGGCGGCTGCGACTTGGACCGCTGTGCTGCCGCTCTGCTCCGCTTTGTCCTTGAAGGAACGCCCACATAGGCACAACGTAACCAACAAATGCCTCAAACATATGGGTCTTAGTGGGAATTGACCCATTCGGATTTAACCGTTGAAAATAGGGTCTTACATGGAATTTATAAGTTTTACCAATTGAGAACCAACCAAAATTTGATTTTTGCTTGTCTAGAGTCTAAAGTGCAAATCAATCGATCACCCAGAGATAGAAGCAAGTCATAGCAAAGCCACTGAAATAACAAGTTTCAGCGCTTGCATCCCGCTGTATACTACTACTCTATCTTACTCTCTTTTTGTAGCTCGCTTGTATTTTCACATTAGACTATTTTATCAATTTTCAACTTAAACCTCTGGTTATTTAACATAGCCATGGAACATGGGCCATTTATAGATGGTTTACCTGGGTTTACCTATGAAAAATGGTGATTTTCCATGGCTATGTTAGTCATAACCAGAGGGTAGTTATTACCCACTTCACCAATCTTAAGCGCCCCTCCAAGCACTCCCACTTCGTCACACTCCGACATCCTTGGAGGCTCCGGCGTCCATCAAACACTGCACCACCTCCTGCGTCCAGACTTCGGTGCCCCGTTGCTGGAGAAGCAGCTGACTTTGGGCTCACTGTGGGATGGAGCCCAAAATCTATCAGAAAATCATAGAAAATCCCGTGAAATGAGGCAAAATCATTGGATCTGCTATGGATTGTTAGGATTTATCACACAAGCATTTATCATTCACATATTCTTGCCCGTTCAGGTCCGATGGTCAATGGGTTGTCTATGTACTTCCAGCCTATTTGACCTGTGAATATCCATATTGTGGATTATTTTTGGGTTATCATAGTCCCTAATCAATGAGGTATACCATAATCCCAGCTAATATATAGACGGACTGAAACTTAGAATGCCTCCATGTTTCTTAAATATTTTCCCTGCGCACTTAGAATGCCTCCGAAAAAAACTTCATTTTTGGGGGTCACTTGGAATGCCTCCATCACCCAAAATTCAAACCTGCGAGCTGGACTTTTTTTGTGGCATTATGGGGCATTTCATATCACCTGTAAATTCTCGGAGAATTTACCTACGGACGGCTCATTACTAAAACTCCAGCCCGCGTAGCAGCACGTTGAAAAATGCAGGATGTTTTTTTTTTATTTTGCTCCCGGGGCGGCATTCTTTAGGAGGGCGCGAGCTTGAGGGCCTCGGCATTCTAAGTTTCAGTCCGATACTATAAGCAATTCCTATCCTCAATCATCACCGGTTTTGGTAACTGCTCATTTAACACCCACTGGCTGCGGCCCGGTCCAAATGCCCGTGCGCGGCGGCGAACCAGAGCGGCGTCAACTGCTGGGTGTCCGGTACAGCTCGGGCCTGGAACATGGTCGACCCAGTGGGGTGATCACTGATTCAGGGGCATTCGACGATTTTAAACATGAAATTTCCGTGGATTTATAACCAAACTGATCCCCCTCAATATATCTCAATAATTCAATATACATCCTAAGGGGTGGGAGATCCAAACTGTAGTGAACATGTTGAGATTTATACATTGAAACAGATATAGCCAACCGAAACCAGAGTTTTAAGTGAATTGAACATCATTGGGGATTATCAGTCATTCGGTATTGCCGTCCCCAAGATGACGAAACAAACATACAACCACATAAGATCAGCCAACTGGAAGCACCGTTCGCCCGGCCTGTAGCAGTGTTTGAACCACCTGGCAGCGGTTCAAACATGAAAAACAACTTGAAGCCACCAGGAGAAGCCAGATTAATGGGTGCAGAAACATGGGGGTATGGGATCCCCACATTGGCATGCCACCATGTAACAAATAAAGCCCGATGAACCCAACATTCACCAAGATGAACCCAGCCCATGGTACAAAATTGGACCCCAAAATTTAAGCCAGGTGCTAGAATGTGCTAGAATACCACTTCCAACTATAAACAATATCAATATCCACCACAAACCCATTGGGTTGCCTAGCTATGAACCAACGTACCATTTATTTTTCATGTTCTGCCATATTGATCCATATTGCAGGACACAATCTCATAGTATTCACTGCTTAACTCTCATTTTGACGGTGAAGGCAACTATGTGGGCCGCGTTTCACAGATGTTTCTGTTGCTTGACAACTCCAATAAGGATTTATAAAATGGCAATTTATGGTGGACAAATCCAGAATTGGATGGATAAATTTCAAAACCATTTGAATGGATCTTATCACGGCGGCCTACCTTTAAATGTATTTTGACAATTCATCGCGAAGCATTCAACAATGGAATTTATAGGGACCAATGACTAATGATACGGTGGGTGGAAGAAATCCTGCACCAGTTGATAGGTGCTTTATCCATGTTTATCCCACTATTTAAAGGGTTTCAACCATCCAAGGTGATGCAGGATTTCTTCCATCCAATGATAGCAGCTCACCATTTTTACCGCGCACCTCCAAATGCCCGCATTCTGCGGCGCACTGCAGAGCTGTGAAGGCTTGGGGTCCAGTGTCTCCGCCACTGTTCGGATCCTGCAGCTGGTGGAATATATGCCCAGATGCAACCCATGCTGGAATATGCACACCTACATTTACCCCCAACAATGGCCCAGTTATGTAGGTCAATATTCCGTACATGGAGCATCTGGGATGTGAGAAAAATCAACATGATCAGAGATATTTAAAGATGCTAGAGTCTAGAATGTACAAGTGTGTATGAGACAAAACAATGTGCAAGCGAACTTCCAGTGGTTTCACAATTTGAATTCTGCCAGTGCCTGTGGCAGGTGGAGCAGTGCCTTCACTTCTGTCAAGTTGCCTGTGTCAAAGAAGGTTTGCGTTTTTGTTGACGGAGGGGGTGTGAATAAACAATCCAAGCGGGGTTCTTAGGGCGGAGTTTGGAATACAACTCATTAACATCTATACATGCACATAAGTGATATATCAAATATTATGATATATCAAATATCAAATATAACTCATTAACATCTATACATGATATATGTATATCAAATATTAAATTGATGTGTACATATATCATATACGTGCACATCAATTTCACTGGAGAAATCGTGTCACCTGCGACAATTTCACCACGTTAGCTCCTCCGGAAATCGGTGTTAAATCACCATGGTTCCAGCCATCAATCTCCATTTCTGCTGCTCAAAAATAGATGTTTTTGCTGGTAGAATCCGAGTGACATCCATGGGTTTTGCTGGTAAAATCCCAATTTCTTGTTGCTTCACGCATTGATCCCCCACATTTACAGTTGAACCCACAGTCACCTAAAACCCTTTGGCAAAACCCACGCCTTGCGCGGAGGCCGAACGCAAAGCATCCGCTTGGTCGTGGCGGTAAGGGAGCACCACCAACCTCGTCATTGGGTATTTTGCCGGTGGGATAGCAGGGATTACAAAAGGAACTTATCACCTATTTTGATGGGATTTCATGGAATATGAACGGGATATTAGCCGATACCCTCCGGCCATGGCAGGCTGGAAATTCCTGAATAATTGGGATTTGAATCAGGAAATAATTTATAAGTGGGTGATTTTACATTGCCATGTTTGATTACCAGAGGGTAAACTGAAACATAAATATACATAAATAACATATGATGGAAATTACTGACAATTGTGTCAAATAATGTCACAAGGGTTTGACCTACCTTCTGCTGGTTAAACAAAAAATGTGGAAAATTGTGGTGTCACCTGGCAACATTGATATTTCACTTGGACAAATGCCGGCTTTAACTGGGAAAGTGAGGATGTTATCCTGAAAAATGGGATCTGCCCGCCCGCTGGTACTTTATCCTAGCAATTGGACAACAAACCCAAGTTTGCAGATGCACATCTACAAATGTTGAGCATTTGGGTAGTATTGGACTTAATGACTTGAGGGTAATTGGATGTGATGGGATAATTCTTAGCTTCCGTTGAATCGAATCGCAAGTGGTGTACCTTAACCCGTCCCGTGATTCGTAGCTGGGTAGAACCCTAAGACCCAAGAGGATTCAACTATTAAACAATATTACACATGTATCTATGGAAATTATTCACAGCTAATTTGTATAACTGGATATACCTGGGGACTGCGGGGGTATCTTAAGAACTGACTCTTGAACCAAGGATTGCTCTCCAGCCTTACCTCATCTTACCTTCCAGCCCCAGGTGCTGAAGCTCTTTGGGCTGGCCCAAGTCCTGACCAGGCCGTGGTGAATGCCATGAACAAAACAACTGGGCAAAAGCCATGGCAAGACTAGGTGGTTAAATGAATCACATGTTCTATGTGAGGTAATCAAATCATATCAATTCATATCAGTTATCACTGTTTTCTGGTTTTGATGCCAGTTAGTTACAGTAATTAGTTAGTTTCTACAACCATCAACTTTAAATGAAGCTTTGACTATGAACCATCGCAGTTATGGCCCGAAATACCAGTTATAAGTACTAACATAATCCCATTTATAGATTGTTTGTTATCCCATTGAAATAACCAGTTATAACTGATAGCCATGGCCATAACTGCGGGATATGAATGGTGAATGGATCCCCACGCCAAGCCTCGTAGGATCCCTGCTCGGGCAGTTCCTGTCCATCCCACAGCAGTCGCAAGCGCGCCGCGTTGAAGCCGAGCCTCGGCCCAGGGCCGTGGCGAGCTGGGAAAAGCCAAGCAACAAATGGAGCTTTCTAAGCTGGGAAAAACATGGAAAATCATGGAAAAATCCATGTTATAAATGGCAAACATTGTCAATTGCCACGTACTTGATTGCTCGAGGCTACTTATGGATCTTCAAGACCTTAAGAGGTCAATGAAACGATTTCCGCGCAATGTACGCTCCAGTAAACTAAGATAGATATATGGAAAATATTGGAAAATCCTATGAAAATCCTATGAAAATCCTATGAAGAACAGATGTTTTTACGAAGATCTTTGTGATGACCTCGATGGGTGTGGGTATACCTGCGAGGCTCCACTAATGGTAGATGCCTATTATGACTAACATGGTAGATGTCCTATCTAATGGTAGTAACTGCACTGAACTCGTCTGAACTCGCTATCTGATTATCTGTTTGTATTCGACCGTCCTATTCTTTGGTACCCAAGTTTTGACTTGCCTTATGCAAAAAGACATGGGGTGCTGGACACAAGGCTCCGCTTGTGGACACGATTAGAATATTAGAATTGAAGTCCCAACTGTTCAATGTCTGGTGGTGTATCCATGAAATCGTAAAGTCGGAACTGTTTGGGATGGGCTTCAAGCTTAAGGAAAATGTATGAGGCTGTTTTTTAGGAACCCGACATGTTGAAATTGTCATGATGTATTCAGTCAAAAGTTGTAACAAGTATTGACGAGAACCAACATATATCAGTAAATAAAAGGTCGCTCCAAATGGGTCAGACAGTCAGACTATAGTTCAGCCCAACAAAGTCAATACATGCAATCATCACAAACGTCCAACTAGACATCTAGAGATACTCCATATTCGTATGTCAAATCCCAAACCTAATTTGAGGCCAACAAAGCCAGCTTTTTCTTTAATATGATGGGTCCGAAAAATACCAAGCAAAACCAAATACTGTTGTACTTTGAGCTGGTTTGAATATAAATGAATATAATAACACCATTTACAGCAAACAGTTGAACCATCTCTGGGTCATGCAGTCGGCGGTGACCGAGGCTCTTTGATTGCAGCTCAGTCTTCACCAACTGGCCTGTGATCAAGCAGCGCTCGAAAGTGTTGGAAAGCGAACAAAATCTATGGTTAATGTTTTAATAGTTTGTTAATCGGTCATATATAATAATACACATACATATATATACATATGCTTAACATATGTTAACATATCAGATAATAATGTATTAACCTGACGTATTATGTAATGTGTTAATCGATGTCAATCGGCCTCGAAAGGTACTGGTGTTTTCAATCCCGGGTGATATCACCCATCGGTGGTCTATCATCTGTCCAACCATCGTCTAACAGTTCTTAACTTTGCACTAGTTCTACCACTAAAATCCTGCAAAATTCATCAAAATTCATATTCATGCATATTTACAGTGGTGACCTAGTAATTATATATTCATCCACATTTACATGTGTGAAATTCCGCTGAAAAACTAATTAACATCGCATTAAAATCACATAACAAATCCAATTAACATCATATATATATATATAGATTGATATTACTCATATCCTCATGATATTGACTTAAAATCCCATGAATTCCCCTATACCCGGCGATTTTTTGTTGCCTTTTCAATCCAAATAATCCAAGGTGCTCAGCGGTTCGCGAGTTCCGTCGATGTTTTGGGCAGCGAGTTCCGTCAGGACGTTGCCAGAGACCGCCAGAATTTGCATGGCTTGGCTGCGTGCCGGTGCCCCGCAAGGTGCACAACGTGGTGCCACCTTGCTATGTTAGCTTCCAAAGGAGTAACTATCGTGATTATGATAAGACTGCTTCACTTATGATATATATATATATATATATGTGTGTTATTAATGGTTATTATAATTATTACAATAACTATAGCTAGTTGATAGTTGTAAGACAAGATCTTGTAAGGCAACTTAGCTGAACTGGGGCAGCACCGGAAACTGGGAGAGTCATAACCTCCAGATGTTCTGTTGGAGTATCGAATGGTAGATCTGTATGAGGCTTCCGTCATCACAACTACGAAAGTGAATTGTATCGATACAAACATGAGGGAAAATAAATCTATATGTATACATGTATATATGTACCCTCTGGTTATTTAACATAGCCATGGAAAATGGCCCAAAATAGATGGTTTACCTATTAATAGCATGGTGATTTTCCATGGCTATGTTAGTCATAACCAGATGGTATATGTATGACTATATTATATCCTGCTACAACATGGGTGCTGATCCAAGTTTTACCTCAGTTTAAAAAACGCCTGGTTGTGCCAATGGCTTTGGTTGGTAGGAGTTTGGATCTACAACTTGGCCAACTGGTTGTGTTGCAATAGTCTAAGTGTCTAGCTTTGATTGATCATTGAGCCGCCAAGGCGGTTGCAAAATTCATATGCTGATTGATTTGGGATAATCACATCAAGTAGGGATGGCAAATAGGCATTGCTGATACAAATGCACAAATACGCACAGGAGGCAGGAGGGATCTTTTTTGTAGCTACAAAAATTCGGTAGACAAATGAAGAAACTTCCTTATCAAAGCAGCCTTCAATTCATTCAACGTCCACAGCTGCTTTGGAACGACATAGGGGATAGAAAACTGTGGAGGGGCATTCAGTGGATTCGCCGTGGCCCAACTGTTCCCTCCAGATTGAGCTGAAATGCCTATCAAAGTAACATACCAAAACCCAGGTCTGGAGTACGATGAAAACATGGTATGCGA
>Ga0126342_10008122_pt1 | contig 18777 bp, 15 predicted proteins | sample Cyp1metagenome_FD_92528 | JGI IMG/M metagenome (GOLD analysis project Ga0126342, IMG submission 92528) | Coral microbial communities from Lord Howe Island, Old Settlement Bay, Australia - Cyphastrea 1 metagenome | ecosystem: Host-associated > Invertebrates > Cnidaria > Coral ...
ATATTGTTTATTATATATTATATATTATTTATTTTATATTATAATATATATATATATATATATTATATGTTATATAATATATTTTATGTATTATATATAATATATTATATATATTTTATATATATTATATATATTATATATATATGTATTATATTATATATATGTTATATGTTATATATAAGATGTTATATATATATATATTATATTATATGGTATTTGTTTTATATTATATTATATATATATATTTTAATATATATAATAGAATATATGTTATATCATATATATTATAATATATATATATATATAAATATATTATAATATATATATACACATATTGTCCGAGCTATTCGTCATTATCGTGCAATGCCCATCCTTTGTGTCATGTTTTTCCCTCTCCGGTTGTCTCTCTTTAGCCATGTCTGGCAAGATTTGTTCAGGGTCTGCTACACTGCCAATGTTTGTTCATCACAGCATATTTATTGGCTTCATAAATGTTTGACCTCCAAGATATTGGATGGTTTGAGTCTATCAGTGGATTTGTTGAAGGCAAAATATGCAGGAAACCCGTAGATTTTGCCACAGATTAAGACAGAAACCACTCCATTGAACGTCCCTTTGATGATTGTCACTTGCTAATGTTTGATGGTTAGATCCCAATGTGTGCTGATTAGACCATATTACATATTTTTCCTACTTAAGCCTGCTTGTTTATTGGTTTCACACCCAGAATGCCCCGTTATTCCCGCCTTTTCGCGATGTTTTTCCACAGTGGATTATCCATAAAAGGCCCCGAAACAACTGATACAGCAACAGGGGATGGGAAAAACTGATAAGCAAAGACTTCAAAGTCTGAAAACTAACTTAGATTACTAAGAAAAAAAATTGGACAACGTCTTCCTCCAAGATTTTTTTGCAACTGGTTGTTTAATGGCTCCAAAAAAACAGGTCGGAGATGGATGCGAAGTCCATCATGGCGGACAATATCGTCTTTGGCGTTCCGGAGACCCAGCTCATGAGGTCGTTACCAATAGGCTGGAGCGCCTACACCACATGGGATATGTACTCAGAAGTCCATGGGCGTCTATAGCTTCGTATATATATATATATATGTATATATATATGTATATATATATACACAATTCTAGTTATATAGTGTTGTATAACTTACTAGACTATACCAGATAGTTCATTACTTCATGGCTATACTTTATCATATGAATTAATTTTCCATACCGGGGAATACTTTACCATACATAAGCCGCAGCTCGCCACAGCGGTGCTGAGGCTGCCATTGCAGCATGCGACCGTGGCAGGAACCTTCCTCTAGCGCTGAGGTGATTTGAATGAGGGAGGGGATACCCTCCATTACCCTCCGGCAATCAAACATGGCAATGGAAAGTTGCAAATGGAGGTTTTATTTTAAATTCCCCATTTAGTTTGAAGAGTTTTCTAGCTACAAACTGCCATTGGTTCGGGAATCTTCCAGCTGGCAGTCAATGTTCGATGACGCCGGAGGGTAACTGCAGTAACTGCATGTAATGGTAATGTTCATGTGAAGATGATGATTACCATCGCTCCAATTTAACATGACCCTGCCATGAGTTGAGGGTTGGAAGAATTGGGGCATTTTCAGGTTCGAACGTTCGAACTGTTAGTTTGGGGGAGGGTCTATAGCCGCTATAGCCATTGGATTTGGGATACCCTCTGGTAATATAAGTTTGCTGTCGGAAATCATCATTTTTTTTAAGTCGGTAAGTCACGGTAAGTCATCGACCTAAATCGGCAATTTTTCCATAAACTCCACATTTTGTCCTGCCAAACGTGTTGTTCTTTGGGCAAAGCAGTTCTTCACAATGTTGGGCGTTGGTTTGGTAGGTGAACAGATCGACGAGCGCATTTTTTGGTCATACATTTACGGCAATTTACAGTTATAAGTCAATTATAACCCTATTTATGGAATGATAACCTTATTTATAACCATACATAGCTGGTAAAGGGGCTTGTTGAATCAGTGTCATCGTTGAAGTTGAGGTCTTGGTTATGATAGCATTGGGCCGTTTCCTTTTTCTTGCCATCCCCAAATCATAGATCCAATGTTTAAACCGATAGAGCGAATACCTTCAGTAACTATGTGTCATCTCATCTGGTTGGTGGTTTGGAACATGAATTTTATTGTTCCATATATTGGGAATAATAATATATAATCCCAACTGACCTTGATATTTTTCAGAGGGGTTGAAACCACCAACCAGTTATTATCGGAGAATGGACGACTATCAACTTTCATGATGGAAAATCAAACTGTAGTAACCATAGTAACCATAGCCATGAACCATAGCATTTTACTTCACTCACAGAATTGGTCGAAGGAAAAATCTGCCGGAAGAAGCTGATCTTTGGAGTTACATGTCGCCTCCTTCGTGTCGGATTGCAGGTTCCTGGAAAAGATGAAACTCAACGGCTTGAAGCCAGACCTCATCATCATGAACTCCGCCGGGCAACCTGGAGCGAGATGAGCTCTGAGGGGAAACTCAGCCATTTTCCCAGGTAAACATATATGCTTTCAATTTGGTTTTTCCAGGTAAAACATATTATGTATGTATATATATATGTATGTATGTATGTAAATATGTATAATTATCATATATACTTATCACATATATATATATATATATATCATATGACAATTAAAATATTTTCTACTGTAACGATTAATTAACATCAACTAGCTGCATAGGGCATTGGCCCATCGGGTGAGATCCCAGGCCCTGGTTTATGGGGGGTGTCCCACATTTGAAGTTTCATGTTCAACCAGAGGGATGGGATATACCCATGACGGATCCTAACGGTGCTGGTATACATGGTGTGCCATGGATCCCATCAATATACCCCCTTTATGTTAGCATATACTGTATACCATACATGGATCCGTCATGGGATATATTTCCGCCGTGACTTTTAGGTTTTGGTTGAAGGAGGTGGCTCAACCACCAACCAGGACCAACCAGATCAATGCCTTAGGATGGGCTCGATGTGTGTTTCCTTGCCTGACCATCCATGCCCATTGGTCGAACAAACATGGGAGTCATGAACGACCCAAAGTCCAAACCACACACTTGAAAAAAAACATGGGATCAGAGTCTGGGGATTGGGGATAAATTAGCTTTTGATTCTTAACACGGAACTCCCACCAGCCTAATGTGAAGGAATCCAGACATATGTTTTCATTTCTGATCTATTTTCTGATTTCTTTTCTAACCCCAAGATTGGAACATATTTTCTCTTTAAAATAAGATCCAATACCCACAGGATCCATGTATGCTATATATGCTAACATTGGGGGTATATTGATGGTAAATGTTACCATGTATAGCATACATGGATCCTATGGGTATTGGTTTGATAACCTGGGTCTCACTAATATTTCTGAAATCACTGGGCTGCCACTGAAAACCTGGACGTAGGCCTCATGTGACCTGAGGTGATCAGTGCCAGCGACAAGGCCGCCGTTGTTTGACAAATCAAAGATGGGAATCCATGCACCAGAAACGGGGATATCAATTGATATCAACGGATATCATATCAGTTACCAATATCAATATAAATTATCAATAACCAATTTTAAATTATCAATTATAAATTACCAATATCGATATCACTATCAATATCAATATCAATATCAATTATCAATATCAATTATCAATATCAATATCAAACTGTGTTTTCATACATTTCTTTACTTTCACACAACCATAACACCCACAGGGAAGCATTCTAAGCTTTCTTGCGTTAAATTCGAAACCATCACAAGAGCAAAGTTTCACCATCATGTGGTTTCCCCATCACCTGTTGAAGCTGCTAATATAAGGGAAAGAAACAAACTGTTTTCCCCAGCTAATTCTGGATATTTTGACTGTTTTTGGGAACCCATTGGGGGACGCATTCTAAAACAAATACCAGACACATTCTAACTTGGGATGATAAAATATTTGGAAAACAAGATGGCATTCTAACTTTCAGTCCGGCGGTATATAAATTATCAATATCATCTAACCATATCTAACCTTTGGTCAGGCGGGAGCGGGCCAGCGCTTCGGGTATCCATAGTCCCACGGGCCAGCGAAAACTGGTCGAAGCCCATTGAGGGGGCCATGATATATCATGATATGGTCACAAGATGCGCCACATATGGAGGTTTTCTAAACTAGGGGTACCCCAATAGCTGGATGATTGATAATGGAAAATCCGAAAATAAAGTGGATTATTTGGGGCTACCCCTATTTTAGGAAACCTCCATACGAAGAATCGTGACAAATATAGTCATTATTTTACATGTTCGTTTGATGGTGCCATGTTCAATCTCGCAGGCGGATGAATGGCAGCAGGCCCTCGCATGCCTTTCAGAGGTGTGGAAGATAGCCTCTGGTTTCTATTTAGACCCTGAACATGGCAAAAATTTTACTGGAAATGATCTTCCAAGCCGGATAAATGCCAGGGTCTTTGTTAATTTAGTGGAGGGTAACCCAGGGTAACTGATGATGCATGCCGATGATTTGATGATTTGATCGTTGTGGCAGATCGGTAACGGACCTGACTGGCGCTTGGTGTACGGTCCACGGTTGGTGTCAAGTGATAATGAGATTTCAAAAAAGAAGTCCTCGAAGTCAAAATGATCGGAACCTGCCTTAATTACTTCACTTTTAAAGTACCTGACCGCCTAGATTCTGCTTAAACAATGGTGAAGAAGTGGAAACGCCATCGGCAAGTAGTGAGATTAGTCATTATGGTTGCTAGATGATGTTCTGGGATGTTGTGGGGAGTTGAGGATGTGGAAGTGCTTTCCAAACTCCATCATTTTTTCACATATGTTACGGTCACATATTTTCACAACACTGCTAGTTGATAGTCCAGATACCCTCTGGATCCCTCTGGTAATTTAACATAGCTATTGAAAATGACCATTTATAGTGGATTTACCCATTGAAAATGGTGATTTTCCATAGCTATGTTAGTTTACCAGAGGGTAGCTTGAACTCACCCGCCATGGGAAAATTGTCACCTCTCAGGTCCAGAGATTTGCAAAGATTGAGACCAGAATGGAATCATTGCTGGTTGCCTTCAAGTTCTTTTAAGGTCTCAATAGTGACTATATGTGACTATTAGTTAATATGTTTGCGAGTGAGATCTTCAACCAGACAACAGTTACAGGCACTCCCACATTTGCCTTTGCCGCGATGAATGAAACTTGGGGGGCACAGATTTGATCGCATACGGGGCAAAGAAATGTATGGCCCAGATATGATGGCCAAATGACACAACAGAAGGGGCCCAATGGAAGTTCGTTGAACTCACAAGGCAAAAAAACGGATTTTCAAAACAAGAATTGTTATTGTTGCAATGTTTACAAAGTCTCAAGACCAGCAACGCCATTCTGTTGCTGGGGAAAGCCCTTTAAAAGTCGACCCTTTGCTGCGGGAAATCACCATTCGGTTGGGCACAGGCCGAGCTTCTGGGTCTTCATCCAGACATCGTGAGGGAAGCCAAGAAGTTGCGGCGTGTTTCACGGGGCCACTGAAAAGACTTGAAAAGATGGAATTCTTGGCAGTCCATCACCAGAATCATCAAGAATCTTTATCTTCTTCAGATTCCATTTTGGTTCAGAAAAAAATGATCATTCTGATCTTGAACAAATTATCCCGGCAAGAGACCCCAAACAGTGTTGGGGGGGGAGTGAAAGGATAATGTAGTATAATGTTGATGATGATGTTAATTAATGTTGATGATGATGCTGCTGATGATGGGGATGTTGATGATGATGATGATGAGGATGAGGATGATGAGGATGAGAGGAAGATGATGATGTTGATGTGCAGGAGGAGGAAGATGATGATGTTGAGGAGGAGGATGTTGAGGAGGAAGACTGATCCCAAGACCGGGAAGCACACTTTGTGCGAGCCTGCGCAGTCGAAATGCACATGGACACTTCACAAGAGCCATGTTGTGTTGAAATTTATTTGGAAAATGCCAAACGCCCCGGATACCATCTCGATTGAACACCGGGCCTTAACACTTACCGTAAGAATCCCTCAGTGTGGCCACACTGTTTGGGGAACTATAACAAACTCTTGATTTTGATCTGGATTCAGAAATCCACTGGTTACTGGTTCATCCGTCCATTGCTTCATCTTTCCATGGCTCCCACCTTGCTGGACCCCAGGTGTCCTTCAGCGGCTGCATCCGCGCCTGCGGACGAAGCAGGGGAACCCAATGGAATTCCTTGCTGAGCAACTATTCCTATCATGATTTATCCATATTTATCCTGACCCCCAATAAATCAGACTTGGGTTCGTTGAAGTATGTTGAAGTTGATTTTTCAATATGCGTCAGTTTCCCAATGGGAAATCCACTGCTTGGGGAATCTACAGGGACTTTAATGTTTTGGGGGTTCCGTAAACATATGCAAGATCAGATGTAGATGATATAGATGTATTTAAATTTATATAATATGTTTTACATATATAATATAATATATATATATATATAATAATATATATATATATAATATATATAATAATATGTGTATGTATATATATATACATTATTCCTGGTTCTTCCATTGATACACTATTTTCCGCTCGAGGTTCGTTTTAGAAATTTCTGTACGAACTAAGGGGTCAGATGCTCGCGGTTAAAAAATGTGTTCGCTTGCATTCCATGGACACACACAGACACATCCAAGTAACCATTTTTCAAATCAGTTTTTCAAATCAAACCCAAGTTCACAATGTGCTCGAGGAAACCCTTGAAGTGATGATCAAAACGATTTTTTTTTAATTTGCGCCCGGTTGCACTGATGTGCGCCCGTGGCCCGAAGTTGCGCCCTGATTTTCCTAAGAATTCGAATGAATTTCCAACAAGTGGCCCCAAATCAGAAATATGCACGTTTGTTTTCCAAAACTAGGTCCAAACATAGCAACCATTTTTAACCAAATGGCTTTGGGACCAGGTATCTGCAAAAAACGCTCGAGGATCCAGAAAGTGCTCGAATTGAGATTTCCGCTCGATTAGCCCAAAGGTACATACGTACAGAAATATTTGCTCGTTTGAAGATCTAGGTTATATATGTATACATATAAATTATATGTGACATGTGTGTTTTAGATTCCATGTTGTCCAACATTGCCAGAAAACACATAACTGTTTATGCGGTGCATGCCTCAATCTCAATATGCCCGGCCTGGTGCAGAGGTGGACACTGGAAGCGGGCTCTCCACCTTCTGGAGGATGCCAGGTACAATCACCAGCATTTTTTTGGTGGATACCCTCTGGTAAACTAACATAACCATGGAAAATCACCATTTTTCATGGGAAAACTCACTATAAATGGCCATTTTCAATAGCTATGTTAAATTACCAGAGGGTATCAGCTTTGAGTCTTCAGCTATGCACGGCCAATTTTTTTTTTCAGAACCCAAAGTTCTCCAAGTCCAGTCTATCTGATTAGTGGATATTAGTGGTTTCTGCTTTCTGCACCTTTTTTGAACTTCCTGAAATGGCTATAGTCTCGTTCAATCGCACACAAGTGGCTGGAAGAAAAACATCAGAGGTATTATTGTGTGCAGGAAACACGAATCGTAATCACTGATGCATCCATATATGTTATATGATTCTGTTCTTGTTGCTCTCCCTCCAGGGTTCCCTTTAGAGGCCTTGATTTCCGCGAGGCAGAGTTATGCAGCTCCAGATGGCATTGCCTACAGCTCCTAGGGCTGAGATGAGGGCCAGAACAGGGCTATAAGCAGGACCCGGGTGGAGAGCGTGTTGTTTATACTAAATTGACTGAATCCTTTTCCAGTAAAAAAATATGAAGAAATCACATCGGAAGATCAACTCATGGATTTTTGCTCATTAAAGAAAACATGGAAAGATGGGAAGTTAGCAAGATATGCAATGTTTTTTTTTTTTTTTTAATGGCCAAGCAGATTCATTGCACAAGTTATATCCCCTTTCAGAAGTAGCACACGGAAACAAACATGAACATATGGACATGGCTCAGGGTTGGGTACCCCTAAAATTGGATGGTCCATAGATGTCAATACTGAACATTGCCAAAGTTTGCGGGGGTCCGTGAGCCTCAAATATCTCAAATGTTTGGTGGTTTCAAGCATGGTTTATTTTCAACAACCATAGAAATGGGAGGATGATCGCAACTGATTCTTATTTTTTTTAACAGAGGTGGCTCAACCATCAGCTATAAATATATTATATATATGTGTGTATATGTATATTGTAACTACATATCATATCATATATTGATAATATGTATATGTATATATATATATATGCATATATATATATATACATCACCATTTTGGATGAGTTACATCGCCTTATTGTTGGCTATGGGCTTCAATTCGCCCTTACCCAGGTGCCGCCATCGATGCGTGCCATGTGGGCACCCAGTGGGACAAGGTCGCCCGGGGCGAGTCGGGGAGATTCGAATGTGTCCTGAATGCCCACGGGGCGATGGTGGAGTACTTAACGGACCCCCCAATTTTTACAGCCCAGGTAAACGATGGTTAGACCATGTTAGACCTATTTTTGCTTTTTGAGGACATAATGCACATCACGTGATAAACCAAGAGTCCAAGGATCTGCGAATTAAGTGCTGGCAGCGAATCCCACACAGAATCCCGGTTTTCTCAATGGATTTTGTTCTGGTGACAAATCCAACGCAAACGAACATGCAACTCCTTATCAACAATGCTCCATTGAGCAGTTTTGACCACTGCTCAAGTTCAACAACGGGCTCCCAAAGTTGCTGCTCGGGGAGTAAGAAACTCCCTGTCTTTTTATATGGCGTCGGATGACCCCAAGTTTGCATCAGATTGTTTGTCCTATGGAAAGATTTTGGAATGTAGTTTGGAGTGTTGACCAAAAACAAGTGAATAAACTGTGTATCATCAGAAACAATGTCTATATAGCTGAAGAGTTCCAACATAGAATCGGGTGTTTGACATGCATGTTTCTGTGCCATCAGGAGAATCCATTCATATATAAATTAGAGACAATATCCATAGATGTATATAGATGTATGAATAATGATACTAATTATGATAAATACAAGACAATGAATGATATATGATGTGTATATTATAGGTTAAGTATCTGGCAATCAAGCATTGCGTATTGGAAAATCCACCATTTTGTTCGACGATTGTCCCATTAAAACCCCAACTTATAGTGCGTTATAGTGGATTGCCCAGCTTGCCATGTTTGATTACCAGAGGCTATCCCATCAATAGATCCATCAAATTCATTCACATCCCATTGAATCTCACTCTACCATTCCCATATAATCCTAGACAAAAAAACTTACACCTATTGTTTAGCAGTAATGCATCACCATTATTAACCAGTATTGACCACTATGTCCATCATTAACATTGACGCGCACATTCTTATTCAGCCAAAATGTTCACCCAACTGTTTTACTAACCACTATATATTAGTAAGACTATTAGCCATTGTCAATCATGCTTTACAGTAAAAACAAATCCTCCATTAGTCTAAGAGTAATATATCAATATCAACCATTCATATTAACCATGAATTTTAATATTAAAAACCCTGGTTCATAGTTATATATTCATGGTCCCTGTTTCATAATCATATATCCATGGACTAATCATAGTAATATTGATATGGACCATGAATAGTAATACTAACCATATACTAACCATAATATTCAAGATATATATATATATATTACTATCCCTGGTTCAACATTTTTTTTTATTTTTCCATTCAGTTGGGAATGTCATCATCCCAACTGACTCATATTTTTCAGAGGGGTAGGTCAACCACCAACGCCGCGTCGCCGAGGCCGTTCGGCTGTTGCAGGTCATGCGCGCGGAAGGCATCCGACCCGACGACGCCACGCAGCTTGGCGAGTTCTTTTAAGGGACTGAGAGGGAAGAGACTAGTATAAACAGCAATTAATAATAGTAAGGGAAAAAGTAATAGTAAGTATTAAGTAGATTTAAGTAGTAAGTAGTAAATAGTACTAGTACATAGTAGTAATAATATAGTTAATATGTAATCAATAGGTTGATATTACTAGCAATTGTAATAGACATAGTACAGTAATAGTAATCAATAATAATAGTAATAGTTAATACTACGTAGTGATAATAGGAATAGTACGAGTAAGAGTAATAGTATTTATACGGATGTACCAGGTGTGTAACAACTGATCACATTGGGTGGATTAAACGTTTGATTCATGGGGTATGACTAATGTGTACGGGGATAATCCGTTGTAACGTACATAACCCTGAAAAAAAATTAGGATAATTCATCAGATGCTGCGTATCACATTGGATTTTTACCGATGATGTTGTCGGATTTTGAAATGAGTTGAGGCTGAAACATTATTTGTGCATGTGGAAGTTGCCATATTGGACACAATCTATAGGTACAGTACCCTTAGGTATAGTGAAGGCTATGCCTTGCTGTTGTTGAATCACCAGATATTCCATTTGTGCTGAATGGAACACGTGCCAGCCGGGTCGTGCTTGAAGATACTGTAGCCTGAGGCAGGGAATTCAGTTTCAGTAGAAGATCTATTACATCTACACTAATTCTGGTTGGTGGTTTCAAACATGGCTGTTATTTTCCATAATATATGGGATGTCATCCGTCCCATTGACATTTTTTTTTTTAAGATTGTTAAAACCACCAACCAGAATTGGTTGAGAGTTTTCTGAAGTTTCCCCAAAACTGTTGTAGAAGCACGTAGAATCATGCACAGTCCTCAGGTCAATGCATGTCCAGATCACTTCTGAAATACATTTCGCAACCCTCACATTGTCTACCGCCATTATCCACCAAAAATGTCCGCCAACAAAAACAGACAAAAACAGCATACGGACACATACACCACTACTTGCCGATCATATGTCCCAGGTAGAACATGGATGTTTCGCAAATTCGTGTTTATTTTGGTAAGTATATAATCTCTTCCCCCCAATATGAAACACCCCCTTTCCACGGTCCGAAAGATGTGTGTTTATCCCCTACTAAACCATGTTTTTTTTTGGGGTCGTTTGATACTTTCCCATTCAATCTCATTAAGTCCCATTAAATCCCATCAAATGCTCGTTTGTTGAACGGATGAAATTCGAAAACAAACGCAGGGTCAGCGGGGTCCGCCAGCTGAGGATGATCTCCGTTATCATGGCGTGGGGGGAGCGAGATGTTAGGGTTCAACTGGGTAGGGTTTTGACTTATACCCATGTTGGTAGAGCAAGAATGAACCACCAATATTTGCATGGTTTATATCAACCATTAATGCAACAAAGTTCTGGGTTGTTTACTATTGCTTTGCTAACTATTTTTTATGTTGTGGGATGGATTTATATACCCTCTGGGAATCCAATATTGCTAGTGAACATGGCTCGTTTTAGGTGAATTACCTATTGAACATTGTGATTTATCATAGCAACTTTAAAGTACCTGAGGGTATACTAGATCCAAACAGTCCAAATTATTGGTCCCAGTGCAGGGAGATGGAAGTTGTTCACCAACACCTATAATTTTCAGGTGTATCCCCACGTGTTAGTCCTTGAAGTCATCTTCAATCATCTTAAATCCCTGTTTTTTTTTTGTGATTATCCAGCAACCTATCTTGAGTAGCCTAATGCCGATGGGTTTGACTGGGTTTATGGAGTAGAAAACCCCAAGACCATCAAATGATGACCATTTGGATGTGGGTCAAAATGGAAGACCTAGGGGACCACAGATGTTAGTCTAGTTGAGTATTAACCATCCAATTATTGGGGTACCTAATTTTGACCCATACCCATTTTGATAGGGAAAGGATGAACACTGATTGGTTTTCTTAGGCGCCCTAGAAATTTGAGACTCGCCCATGATGCCACCATGTTGCCACCAGTCCTTCGACTAGGACAACATGCCATGGTTCATTCCGTTCACCCTTGAATCCATATAACTTAGTTAGTATCCTCCAGTAATCAACTGTGGCAATTGAAAATCCAGCATTATTTTAGGCATGTTCCAATTAACACCTGAATTTAGTTCGGATTTCCCAGTGATTTCCCAGCTAGCCATGTTTGATGACACCAGAGGTATCCCCCACTGCCATGATGTCCAAGGTGTCGAGAGTGTGAGCAGCAAGAACTTGCCAGTGAGCACGGCTGCCAAACAGGCGACAGGTGACAGGCGACAGGAACCAATCACAGAAGAATCACTGTAAAATAATGGTTAATATAATTATCAATGGTTAATATTAATGGTTCATATATTAATTTGTGTGTGAAACAACAAAATGGTTGGTTAAAATAAATGTATATAAAATGATATATAATTGGTGAATAATGGCTAATTATAATGGTGATAAGATAAGTGGTGAAGAATGGAATTACCTTCTGTTTAAATCATTGACGCGGCTGGAAAATCCCCGAACTAAATGGAGGTTGTGACTGCAAAAATAGTCTACTAATGGGAATTGTAAGGTTGACATGGATTATTATATGTCCAACAATGATATGTGAACATTTGAAGTGAAATATGTGGAATCAGCATGTTAATTTCCATTGACATGTTCACTTCTAGTCATCAGACAATGATTCCATACTTAGGGCATGGACCTGTGACGTGGTGGTTGTCACGACATACTTTCAGATGTTCATTCTATAGAGACAAAGTCTGAATCCTCTGGTAAAAAATACTTTGAATACTATACTATGACATTATATAACTGGTTGGTGGTTTGGAACATGAATTTTATTTTCCATTTCATATATGGGATGTCATCCTTCCCATTGACGAACTCCATCATTGTTCCAGATGGTTATTGCACCACCAACCAGATAAACTTCTGACATACTTTCAGATACTTCACTTACCCTCTGGTAATTTAACATAACTATGGAAAATCACAATTTTTCATGGGAAAATTCACTATAAATGGTGATTTTCAATAGCTATTTTGACATAACCAGAGGGTAAAGATCTTAAAGCCCTAGGACAAAGCCTCCATCTCCATTCCCAGCGACGTCCGAGGCTCCAAGCTGAGCTGGAACAGATGAGGACGTTGGCCAATGCAAAAAACGTCGAATATTTGGAGGGTGTACCCTCTGGTATCCCTCTGGTAATTTAACATACCTACGTGAAATGGCTAATATGTTGTTTTTGTAGATTTACCTGTTAGACATGGTGGTTTTCCAGTTCGCAAACTGTCTTTACGTTTACCAGAGGGTTTCCCCTCGGTCTGACCCCGAGACGGGATGATCACAGGGCGGTTCAAGATTTGGCAATTTGGAACTAGCCAGTTTATATCATATCATATCTCAGGTTTTACCAGCAGTGAGAATATTTAGATATAAAACCATTTTTTATTGTTTTTTTCCAGAACCAGCCATGTATCATGAATCTAAGGTTTTAGCCCAGTAAGATATGATACATGGGATGTCTGGAAAATGTTGGATTCTGGAGAAATAGGAATAGATGCCTCCAACAAAAAAAGAGAGAGAAAACATGATCGGATAAAAAACTGGGAAAGTCAATCCGGAAAAATATGGAAAAATAGGGAAAGTCAATCCGGAAAAATATGGAAAAATAAACTTAAACGTAACGTGCTCATACTAGAATGATTCGATGATCACCCAAGATTTTATCTCATGGGAATCTAAAAATCTGACCATTCAAAACACATCCGTGGATGGTTTCCTCAAATAGAGGTACCCCCAGTTCTCATCCATTTTATATAGGTTTGTTTTTTCCATTTTCCATAAACCATCATATTTTTGGGGGGTACTCCTATAACTTTGGAAACCTCCGTGCTACAAACCATCGAATTCAGCATTCACCTTGTTATTTTCACCACGGCTACAGTAGTAAACTATAAATGTACTATAAACCATATAGTTAACCTAGTTATAAACATCTATAAATAGCTATCTTTACATAAAAGCCCATAAACCTAGATGTATAAATACTGTATCTACATAAATACCAATTCACCTAGTTGATCCTAGTTGTTTATAGATATAAAGCCATAGTTAACGAGAGTTAAACACCTATAACCACAGTTAACCATGTCTACCATAAATAGACACCAACTATTTTCAGATATAGATGTCTCTATCATAACTATGTCTACACCATGGATGTTTAGACACCTAACATCTACCAATTCACATATAACTCATATCGACACCGTTGTTCCAGGAGCCGAGCGGAGACGGAGCTGACAGTGCAGGCCGAGGTGGTCGAGGTCGTCCGCGACATGCGGAGCTGAGACGCGGCCAAAATGGCGCGCGGCACGGTGGGAAGCGTGTTGGATGGGAAGAAGAACCCTCTAACTATCTCTAACTATCGATCTCTAAGTATAGTTTGATCAAGTTATGAATTAGGCATATGAACTACACATAACTATAGATCTCTATAGGATTAGCTACATTCATATGATTCATATCCCTAGTTGATGAACGATATATGATACAATTGATTCATTGTTCTAAGGAAATCAAGTTATGAATTATCCGACTTAGGGATATGAAATATGAACTACATAACTACATACTGATTTTGTTGATAACTAGTCATTCCCATGGAATTTGAACTTGTTTTTTTCGGTGGGAGACGCATGGGGATAGCATCGGCTCATATCGGCTCGCTGTCATCGGTCATCAGAGTCATCCGGTTGGAACTAGGCCCAAACCAGGCTTATGCATAGCTAAAAAAAGTCACTTACAAATGGATTTAGATGATATTATCCAATTATCCAAGTATCCAACTATCCAATTAATGATTACATAGCTAATATTTCCAATGATCCACCAAGTATCCAATTCAGATATTTGGCCCGGCAGGTCATGACAGGTCTGTTTGCGCCTTTAGAACATAACCAGTTGACTTCGGAGCTCACAGAAGAAACAGAAATCAGATATGTGAGCTCACATTGTTTACTTAGTAAGTGGATATTTACTAACAATGTCTACTGAATATCTGAATATCCACTTACTAAGACCATTTTTTGTGTCAATCCCATCGATTTCATGGATATCAAATGATATCAATATGGGAATTGGTGGTGATGTTGTACAACCAGCTGGTATACGGAAGCGGGTTATACCAGCCCATCTTCCCCACCTTTTGGATGCCTGGGAAGCGGCAGAAGTTGATTTCTGCAGGGGTTGATTCAAGTTGGTTGGACCGTTGGACCTTTGTTGAATTGAGGATTTCTCAATATTTATCTTCAATGGCAGTTTTGGGGGACATAGCCATGTCCATGGCCATCAGTACGACGGCATAATCTTCAAGCCTCTACTTGAAGCGTGGCGTGCTGAAGTCGCTATCAGCCGCGCTAGCCATGAGGCACACATCATGAAAAAACGACGCACTCAACCGTCGTTGGCTGCTGATGGCGCGAACCTGAAGCAAGTTACCACGCAGGTTCGAGATATCAGCTGGCCGATAGCTAGTGAAAACTACCTAGCTGTTGGTGTTCTCTGTCCGTGTTGACCCCAACGTCGTGGGTGGTTTCATATCATGAACATATTTGCAGTCTCTTTTTAAACTACAAAGGCACTTATATAGTTGACTTGATGATTGCCTTTAGGGCGCTCTACCCAAAATCGTAACCATATTTTGGACATTTTTGGGCCATAGTCCATGATTGTGGGAATATCCATTAGAAAAAACAATCATTAATCAACCAGTATCTGGTTGGTGGTTTGGAACATTTTTTATTTTTCCATATATTGGGAATTTCATCATCCCAACTGACGAACTCCATCATTTTTCAGAGGGGCAGGTACACCACCAACCAGATTATTCATAGAATTGGATTATGGGAAAATTTACAGGAAAGCCCTATATTTGATGGTAAAAACCATGGTTTCCTGTAGATTTTCCCCAACAAACCAATCCAGTGAATTATGTTCCAATTTGACACTGCTATGAATGTCTGGATTGTCTATTGTCCATCCCAATGGATTCTACAGGGCGGAGCCCTGGAAGCCCTGGAATCCCTGGAGTCCTGCTACATCGGATAGACCTCAATCCACTGGTTCATCAGCCGTTGCGCCATATTTTGATATATGTTATCCAATAGAAAGGACATATATTTTCTGGTTATTTAACATAGCTATGGCACATGGCCTACATATGATTTTCCCATATATTTGACCTAAATCCACAATTTTAAACCCATATATTTGAAGGTGTCCCTTCCGTCAGATGACGCGCCGCTATGCCGTCCATGGCTCGACACAGTAGGGTGGCTGGTCATGGATTGTAATTTTGGTTGAAGGCCAACAGAAACAAACAATGGACACATTGAACACAAAGTTGCAGGTATATACATAATGGTGTATAATGGTGCATATAAAAATAATATTTTAATATATATATATATTATTATACACAGTGTTCGTTTCGTTAGTCATTCATTCCGGATGCAACGAAGCCCTGGATTCATCCCTGCAGAGCCAACGAATCATCACCCGAGACTTGAGACCATGTCGAGCATCCATCAAAATCCACGAGAATCCTCACCCAAACCAGCCAAAAAAATCAAAAAAAAAACATCAAATCCTCACCTCAAAAGTCATCACGGACCCAAGGGGCATCGGGTCGAGCGTTGGATGTCATGTCCTTGCGGGACTTGCCCTCTCTATTGAGGTGGACAGCTTGGGTGTTGGTGAAATCCAGCAATGGAAATACTTGGAATAGGATTTGGAGTCAAAAAATTGAGGATTTGGAAAAGTACAGTTGAATCATGTTCAATCTATACAGTGTAAAGATATGTAAAGATAGACTTATCAGTAGACTGACAGTCTATATATCAGTCTATTTTTACATTTGTTTTCGTTTTGCATTTCTTAATTTTCTTAGTCTATCAGAGGGGACTATACCAAATTAGGGTGGTTAGTTGGTTAGTGATTCGTGTTTTTTAAAGCTCAAATCCTGACGCGTACAGAACCCCATGGGTTTCAGGGGATTTTCAGCAGGATTCGTCAGACATCTCACGAAGATCCAAGATGATCCAAGTAAATAATTATGCCATACACAGTATGTACATATACATTATATATTACATACAATATATATATATATATTGTACACATTCATTGAGTACCTGCACGTATCATAACTCACCGATATAAAATGCTACAAGCGGATATGTATTATAATATATACCCTCTGGTAATTTAACGTAGCTATTGAAAATCACCATTTTTAATGGGAAAATCAACTATAAATGGTCATTTTCAATAGCTACGTTAAATTACCAGAGGGTATCTCTATATGTATCCGCTACGTCGCTGCGTGGTGCGATTCAGGCGACGCGCCAGCAGCACGGTGCGCGACGGATGGAAAGTGATCCGACCAGGGCACTGGGTCCCAACGGATGCAGCGGATGGGCAACTTTTTTCGCGACCGAAGCCTGTTCTCCACTGGAAATGATGGTAAATAACCCACAGTTATAGGTATAGTTTATGGCTATTATTGGTTTATTATGCCATAGGATCCAGAATAGTTGGTATATGGCCATGACGGATCCATGGTGCTGCTATATATGGTGTGCCATGGATCCCATCAATATACTGGAAATGATGGTTAATAAAATGGCAGATCTATTTCACTGGAAATTCACGAATAATGGCAATAATTCACTGGAAATAAGGGGAATCATCCCAAAATGGCACTATTTTTGAGATGAGTGAATTATTAGAATTTAGCCAGATCTATGAATCTACGGTTTTTTACATACGTAGATTCGTGGAAAAAGCTAATATGGTGTCCTTGGGAGAATGACCTAGAAAAATGGTTGATGTTCCACATCGTTGTTAGGAGAGAAATGAGGGCAATATCTATTAATTTTGGGATGATTTAAGGGTTTATTAAGCATCTATTATGGGATATGGTGGAATAGAACGTGTTTGAGAAGGCCCAACAATAAGGGTTTAGGAACCATCTACTATAAGGGTTTCAGGGTGGATTGCAACCATTTACATGAATATCCATTATGGCATGATATAATGGGATAACAAAGGTTCATTAAGCTAAGCTATCGTGGAATGTATTGGAACAGCAAGGGTTTATCAAGGCATATCAAGGCTCAATCATATGATAACGGGTTATGAACCTACATTATGGGACATCGCCGGATGGAATGGGATATCATGGAATGATGGTTTTAAACCAGGGCCAATCCGCACCACCAACAAGCATAAACAAGCCCCGTGTCAAAGGGATTCCAAGGGCGGGCGAATCCGAACCATCTATTGTTGCTGGGGATCATCGTTCTCTACACTGAATGGATCATGGAATCCTCAATTTTCCATGGGCAGATATTTTTTTTCTGTACAATAGATGGTTCGGATTGTTAATACATAATCAAAGGAAGTTTAGTGGGAGAAACTTCCGTGTTACGGACTTTTAGAATGTCAAAGAAACAGTTAGTCAAAGAAACAGTTAGTCAAAGAAAGAGTTGGTGAGGGAAACAGTTAGTCAAAGAAAGAGTTAGTGAGGGAAAGAGTTGGTGAGGGAAAGAGTTAGTCAAAGAAAGAGTCAGTCAAAGCAACAGTTAGTCAAAGAAACAGTTAGTTAAAGAAAGAGTTCGTCAAAGAAAGAATTAGTCAAAGAAACAATTAGTCAAAGAAAGAGTTAGTCAAAGAAACAGTTAGTCAAAGAAACAGTTAGTCAAAGAAAGAGTTAGTCAAAGAAAGAGTTAGTCAAAGAAAC
>Ga0126342_10008123_pt1 | contig 18774 bp, 19 predicted proteins | sample Cyp1metagenome_FD_92528 | JGI IMG/M metagenome (GOLD analysis project Ga0126342, IMG submission 92528) | Coral microbial communities from Lord Howe Island, Old Settlement Bay, Australia - Cyphastrea 1 metagenome | ecosystem: Host-associated > Invertebrates > Cnidaria > Coral ...
CACTCTGAGGTCTTGCAAAACATGCAGGACTTCAAAGATATGGAGGCGCCAAAGGTGCTAAAGGCATTGGTGCCAGAAAAAATCATCACTCGTGGATCAGGTGGACATTGGAAACCTTGGGGAGCCTAAGATAGCATCATCTGGGATTAGACATACTTGAATATAGTATCAGGAGCCCCTAGGACACCAAATATGTATGAATATGGGCTCAGGAGCCCCTAGGACACCAAACAGAGATACCAGAGTCTGGCTTCACTTTTGGAAGACGAGTGCACGGGCCTACACATCCCCCATTCAGGAGGTAAGCATAGATGCCAACCCCTTACTGCAGTACTCAGCTGGCCAGGTCATGTATCAATTGGAAACCTCTCCGATTCAGCAGGCTTTGGAGAAAATTCGTCGAAGTTGTTGACGTAGCGTAGTTCAAAGATGTTCAAAGCAAACACCATCAAAATGGGACGATAATGTTTTCGATACTGCCGCTACTGTACAAGGGGTTCTGCCGCACAGTTGGTTGACTCTCAATTCTGTTGTCCTACGTGAAGTCCTCATCTTGTTGGTCAAGTCCCGATGTTCTTTTGTCACGTCACGTCGCGTGACGTGGTTTCAGCCCATCCCAGAAAATGATGCTTGAAACTTGAAACGTGCTCATTATCATCAAAGGATATTAAAGGTAAAGATGGAACATAACATAACAAGAAAACAAGATCAGAAACTACCAGCTAATGCATGTTGCTCATATCCCCTGTCTACATATTGGTCAAAAAATATCCTCAGCCGCGCCATAAGCGCGCCATGCGGGCGTCATTCTTCCTTACAGGATCCTCAAATGTGACTGGTTTATCCCCAATTTTTCTTGGCAAAACCCTTACCATCTGGTTATTTAACATAGCCATGGAAAATCACCATGTTTGATAGGTAAACCATCTAAAAATGGGCCATCTATACCATGGCTATGTTAAATAACCAGAGGACCCAATGGATGGTGCCTCCAGAACTCGCTTCGTCCAGTCATAACTGTGGTTTCACTTCGTGGGCTTCCCCAGTTATGTTGCTTGAGTTTCACCCCATTGGCTATTACTCTCCGGTAATTTAACATAGCTATTGAAAATGCCGTTTATAGTTACCCATCAAAAATTGTGATTTTCCACAGCAAACTGTGCGACGTCGCGCACTCTGCGAGTCCTCTGCGAGTCCCGACCCAGGCGCAATGTAGTCGCAAAGCGGTTGGTTCCATCTGAAAATCCTCCGAAAACTCGACCAATTTCTGCGGGTCACCCGTTGGGCAGTGACCCAAACTGTTCCACTAATGATGGTCATATGGGGATGGATGGCGAAAAAACAGACCAACTTTTGAAAAATCCCAACAAGAGGGTCAGTGCAGTTCCAGCAATGGATGTGGGGAAAAAAAACAGTTCACCATAGTTGTAGGGCTAAACTCTCCCAATTTTTGCAGGCTATTACCATAGTTGAAGCAATTAAAAGCATCCCCAAGTGCACCCCCGAGCTGGCGTACCAGCAAATTTAGGGGTTAATATGTTGATAAATGATGGTTGGTTGGTTGGTTGTAGTATCATATTCCATATTAATTACACATCCCCACAATTGCAATGCAGTGAGAAAGTGGTGGTAAAATATAGGAATAAGTCAAAACCAGCTGTGGATGGTTGCGAAATCCTGCACCAGTTGATAGGTGAAAAAACATCCCATCATTTATGGGGTTTCAACCATCCAAAGGTGGTCTATCGGATTTCGCAATCATCCACAGTATGATTACCATATGACTCATGGCCATGTTGGGTCAGCCTACAATCTTCCGTGGATAATCACAGCACTGTGTTTTCAAAAAAAATGACACCCCAAAACCAGATGCAACTGGAGGATACATAGCATATATAGATTGTATATAACTATATATGTGTTGATGATCATGATGATGATGATGGTGATGATGATGGTGATGGTGATGGTGATGGTGATGATGGTGGTGATGATGATGGTGGTGATGATGATGGTGATGATGATATTGATGATGATATTGATGATGACATCGATGATGATATTGATGATGATATTGATGATGATATTGACGGTGATATTGATGATGATATTGATGGTGATATTGATGATGATATTGACGATGATAATGATGATGATATTGATGATGATATTGATGATGATATTGATGATGATATTGATGGTGATATTGATGATTATATTGATGATGATATTGATGACGATATTGATGATGATATTGATGATGAGATTGATCATGATATTGATCATGATATTGATGATTATATTGATGATGATATTGATGACGATATTGATGACGATATTGATGATGATATTGATGATGATATTGATGATTATATTGATGATGATATTGATGACGATATTGATGATGATATTGATGATGAGATTGATCATGATATTGATCATGATATTGATGATGATATTGATGACGATATTGATGACGATATTGATGATGATATTGATGATGATATTGATCATGATATTGATGATGAGATTGATGATGATATTGATGATGATATTGATGATATTGATGAAATTGATGATATTGATGATATTGATGATATTGATGATATTGATGACATATGTGTGCAGATATGTATATCTCATGATATACAGATGGCTTGTCATTTCCTTATCATCGAAAAAATCGTCCGATGATCGGCCACAATGATCCCCATGGGCGACCCCGCCAGCAAGCTGCGTGGGCAGTATTTGAAGAGCAGATGTTGTTCGCCTGGGATCGGTGCTGTCGGGAGCACTGGGAGAATGGAGATTTTCGGAGATTGATGTCGGAGATTTTCGAGAGATGTCATGATCCTTAAAATCCATGGTCACAACTCGGGGTGAACCAGCAAATACTATATAAGATCACCTCAAAAATGGAGGCTTCAATTCGGAAGAATCAGAAAATAGCCTCTGGGTAATACAACATAGCTATTGGAAATTGGCAAATACCCTCTGGTAAACATACAAAGTTAGCTATTGAAAATGGCCATAGAAATAGTGGATTTACCCATTGAAAATAGTGATTTTCCAGTTCGTTGTGTAAACGTTTATCAGAGGGTAAGTCACTGATCATGTGAATAATGGGCAAATTATGTGATAAGTGTGATAAGTCATGGGTAATGATATGTAATTATTGTTTATCGCGAATAATCATGTGGTAAGCCCAATGTCATAAACAATCCCCACGTCATCACCGTTTTTGATGGAATTCCAACCATCCCCAAATGGTAGGTTGACGGCATTGGGTTGCCAACATTATTGGGAATTGTATCCGTAGAATTTGGAACTTAATCGACTTAACCATATAGTATAGTCAAAAATTGTATTAGGTCAATAACGTGAACAGGATATGATGGGATACGGTATACCGAACAGAATACAGCAATGGGCAGCAATGGGATACAATGGGCACATGGCACATTCATGCACATTCAGTCAGAGTCGGCCTAGGAGGTATCATATCAAATTATCATATGGCAGTGTGTCAAAACCTTGTACCCCTGGTGAACATCAAAATAGCTGGTAAATGGATGTTCATCCCACTAAAAATGTATCTATAGGTATTGACCCATACCCATATTCATAAATTCTGAGAATTGCTCTTTTCGGTCTGATTTCTCTGACCCTTCTGTGACGTGAATTGGACTGCCAACTATTATCCACAAAATCGCTGGGTATCATATAGTCCTTTGCATATTTGAACACTAAACTCTCAAATTTTTTATCGCTGAAATCCCCATTCTTCCGGGTCACAAGGAGGATTTGCAGATGAACAAACTTCCCATTCGTCCTTCACCAGCGCCCCTTCCCCCGTTGTTTCCCTAACGCGCAGGTAGGCCACTATCGTTGATCTGCCGCAGCCAAATCTGCTTCTCGCAACCATGCGTAGCAGTGATCTTGTTCACTGCGATGCTAACCTCCTGGGGGCGCGTAGCTGAAATTGGAGATGGGCTATGAAGAGAATGAGTTCAGAAAATTCACGCCAAAATATCCACAAATTGGGATACTAATATACATATATATATATTATTATATGATTATATATGTATATATGGTTGGTGGTTTCAACCCCTCTGAAAAAAATGAAAGTCAGTTGGGATGATTATTCCCAATATATAGAATAACAAAAAATGTTCCAAACCACCAACCAGTACATGTATATATATAGAGAGAGAGAGAGTCTATAGACACATGATATCCTCCAACAGAGATCCCTGAAGATTCCGCGATTTACAGCAATATCAAGGGAAGTTGATGGTATAACCAGCAGAAAACATTCTTTAATTCGATCGTTCCTTTTCAAAATGTCAACGTCTAACGTTGGGATTTAAGCTTCTGAACAATCAAGTCTGTACTTAGAAAAATGTCAGCAATTATGTTTTTTTGGAACACCATATCAATAAGTGGGTTTTAACAACCGGTATTGACAGGTTGATCTTTGATGGACATCCCAATCAAAAGGGATGAAAATGATGCCCTACAAATGGCTTCATCAACCGAGCGGTGGGATTTTTGAACGACTCTTTGAAGGAGAACTCTACAATCATCCTCAAAGTTACATCATTGTGTACCATAAATGGGCTGTACAAACATGTATAAACCATCAAAATATGGGCGGTGTACCTTTGCTTTACTGATTGTTGATTGAACCAAATGTGTATGTATATTGAACCCAAAAGAAACATTCGTCAATCATCCAAATGTGTTCTTTGCTGATTGAACCACCCAAGCGCCAAAGACATCATAAAACCACCAAGGGTGCATCATTCCGATGACAAGAAAATGCTGAACAAAAGGTTGGCCTTCAATGATTCAAACACAAGGAGAAATTCTAAGTCAACAACTTGAGAGGGATTCAGTGGTGGCCCAAATTTTAAGAACCACCAATGATCCAACCGATGTTCTTGGTTCGACAACCAGGGAAAATCTCGCCTGGAATCCAACAATATAATTTACAGCAACCCCGAAATTTATAGGACAGGTTCAATTTTATCACCGTGTTCGTCGGATTTTACCAAATTCTATCTTTGGGGGTTACCCTTCATATACATATATATATATATATATTAGATTATATATATATATATTAATATATATATATATATCATAATATGTTATCATGTCTATATTGATATATGCAAGAGATTTCCAATGAATTCTTCTAGAATCTGGCCGTGAACATCTTCAAACCGACCCAGCTTTCTTTTCGTTTCCCGGTTTCCCGCGGTCCCGGCCATTGGGCGTCTCAGATAAAGTGAGGTGCAGGTGGTCCAAACCCAAATGGGCCAGCGCCTTGAGACTTTGCTTGGGAAAATTTCGCAAAAAAAAAAGGGATATGAATGAGGATGAAGCCATGATCATTGATCGAAAATGTGTGAAAACTGTTGATCACATGCGAAAGGTTTGGTCTCATCGTTTGATACCAAACTTGATCATCCGCAAAGGCTTGGTATCAAAGATCTCTTGAGAACTCGGCAAAAACTCACGGGCCCCGTTTAGGTGTGTCGCTGGAGTGGGGTTTCTATAGGGACCCCCAAAAGGAAAACCTGTGAGTCAATCCGATCCATCTTGGGTTTGTCCGAACACCAAATGGGGGAAACCCGTAAACCCCAGTCCATCCACTGGTTGTATAATCAGCATTTCCCTATGTATTAACATATCGGGGGGATTGTTTTTTTCCCCATTCTCAGACACAGCCATTCAGTTCCAGGCCTTGATTGGGGAAAAAAAAAAACGTAGAAATCTAAGGAGACATGCTGGCCATTTTCCACTGGACCTAAGAAATTGATGCAATTTCTGTTGTATACAAAAGAGATGCTCAATCTTTGTCCAAATAGATCCAAGCGGCCAAACGGCTGTTTTTCGGCTGTTTTTCAAGTTTTTTAGTGCGCAACTTAGGCCTAAAATGATTGGCCATGAAATGATGTTCAAATGACCAGCCATCAGTGCATAGATTTCACCATAGTTAGTTCGGGGCTCAAAATATCCCAACAACTTACAGGGGTTACCCTCTGGTAAACTAACATATATAGCTATTGAAAATGACCATAGAAATAGTGGATTTACCCATTAAAAATGGTGATTTTCAATAGTTATGTGACAGTTTACCAGAGGGTATTTCACCAGGATACCATACGCGTAAAAGTATGTAAAAGTAACCTTAACTGCACACTCAAGTTTCGCATCACCTTCCAGTGGCCAAAGTCTTCAGCCAATACCACACTTTTTGCTGGTCAATCTCCTACGTTTGGTTGTGAAAACCCAGTGTTCAACAAGACATATCCCCCAGGAACCACCCAAACAAAAACGTATAAAAACCATCATTTATTGGTGATCCAGTTCCACGCCTTGGCATACACTCCATGACCTTTCAGCGATCTCGGATTAACCACCAAATGGGGACAGTAAAACCCAGTGTATCCTGGCTGAAGCTCACATGTTGGTTGGAGCCTTTGCACCGGGGATGCGTCAAAACCTATGACACCATATTTAGATTTGGACCAGTTTAAGCATACCGGAATCAACTGATATATCTTGATTCATGCCGGTTTAGGCGTCATATTTATGTTGGTCTTATAGTCTTATATTGTAGTTTGTGACCCATACCCATATCAAGCAGAGCAACGATGTCCTGCTAGCAAAGATGAGCAGGTCGTAGCCACCAAGGTGAAAATTGCTTGTTTGCAAACCACTAAGCCATATATCAAGATTGGAATTTCTATGGTTCACAAACTCATCTGAACACAGCAGCTCTGCCTTCAGCAGCCGCTGCCAAGAGTTCCAATGACAATTCCTGGCCGGACGGCCCGGACGGCATCCACGAGGAGGTGACGGCCCGGACGTTCCCAGTTTGGAATATCGGCCAATGTCACGACAAAAGCTTCAGATACCCAGTCTCAATACATCAATTATTTGGATAGTTTTTTCCTAGCTGGTATTCAACAAATATGTCCGACAGCTCCAGATATTCGAATTCCCAGTTTCAACGGCGCCGTGCCGTTGAAATATTTTCACCTCACCTCCAGTCGGATCACCGTCTTGGCGGTGCCGCGCACCACTTCCGGGGCCGGCCTTGGAGTCGCGGCTCTTTTTTTCTGGGAAGATCAGATGATTTTTATGGTTTGTGAATGTTTTATGACTAGACTGACTAGACTAAAAAAATCCTAGATATCAGATGTTTATGGATGTTTATGGATGTTTATGGATGTTTATGGAGAATAGAACTTTATAAGATAGTACTGTAAATAATTTCATGCGAAGCCCCATGACTTTATAGAACTCTTGTGAATGTTTATGACGACAGTATTGTTCATGGGCTGATGTTGGTCCTCCAAAAGTTCACCATGGTTATCCCTGGTCAGTTGGGATGATGACATTCCCAACTGATATGGAACGATAAAGCCATGTTCCAAACCAACCAGTGTCATATATTTTCCCACATATATAAATGTGGTACTGAAACTTCTTTATATCTATCTTTTGGGAACTAATTACTCATTTAAATGGCCAAGGTTTTCCACCTCACCAGTCATCACCAATCACTGCGCTCCCCGGCGTGCAGCGCAACTTCAAGGAGGGACAGCCCGGCAGTTCCGCCAATCGCGCCTCGATGTCTGAGGTGCTGTATATATGTCATATGATGATATGTGTATATATATATATAGTGATGGTCATGGTTATGGTTATGGCTATAGTTCTGGTGGTCATAGTTATGGTAATGATAATGGTCATATATATAATATTATATAATATATATATATATAATGGATTAGAATGGTACACCCCGGGCCCTTGCTCGGATGGTTTTGTGAACTCCGGGGGCCCGAGGGCAGATTGGCAGATTGTCACATTTCGTTGCAATCAAAACCTCTGCTGAAGATATCGAAATGTCAAATTCTGGATGAAATTCCCCTGAATTCCTTGGTGAATTGTGGATGAATTGCCCCCAAATTATATGAATTCCCCAGAACAATCGTCTATTTTCCACAGGTGTTTTTGCGTAGGAGAATTCGTAGCTCAACTCTTGAGCCCGGTTAGAATTTTCCCACCAGGTCTTTGGTCCCTGAAAAGTCAATGGCAAGCATGGCAAGTGATTACTATACACATTGCACATGACTGGAAAAGTTGTGTTGATTTCGGTTATACATCTCAATGTAAACATTGATGTTTGGTAAATGATATCTCAACATTTCGAATTTCTACCAATGGAATTTCTCAATGCAAACATTGCATCGCATCTCTTCATGGACGAAATTCCAGGCCCCGGTGGGTGGCGAAGTCAGCGGGCGAGCCACAAACTGACCAGCTGGACCAACCCCTTTTTTCGCCCAAAGTGGATGGTTCAAGGACTATCCCATTGAACAGAATATTCACCATAATAATAGTGATTCATGAGACATTTCACTATATTCCACTCTATCTATATATAGGACTATCCCATTCCACTATAATAGTGATTATAATGAGAATATTCAGAATATCCCTCATTGAGTTCCATGACTTTCCCATTGAAACTTCCATGAAACTTTTTCAGGACTTTCCCAGCCCGAAAAACGCCTCTACATCAGCACGAAGGAAGAGTTGCCAACGAACCTCCGGAATGGAAAGATAAGGGGAACCTCAGGACCTCAGATATGGGGATTTACTGGGATTTTTCCGGGATTTGCATGGCATGTGCATGATGAGATATGACCAATATTAACCAATCATATCCAATTTCGCAATTCTGGGTGTGTCTGAAAACCCTTTTTTTTCGAGAAAGTGAGGTCTTCATCGATCATCCAGCGCTGACGAGGAACTGAGGCTATGCTGAGTTCCTAAAACCCCTCGCTTGTGCTGAAAAAACCCTCAATCAAACATGGCAATGAAATGTGAAATGTTCCTCCACTTGTTTCCATCGTGGTGCCTTTCTCCTCCACAATGCCAATTGATTTTCGATGCCATGTTTGAGTGGGCTCTGTGACAATTTGACGCTAGGAAATTGCACGTATTTCGGGTAAACATCAGGGATTGTCCATTCCCAGGTTGGATCAAACCAGAGACACTCGTGATGCATCCAGAGAAGTTGGCTGAGTTGGTTCAACTGTGAACACCTACGAAATGACCATGATTTTAAGGATCATGACTTGAGAAATTTCATATCCCATGACATCAATACCCATAGGAAATCCCAATAGTGCATCTAAATAGCTTCTTAAATCCCAATTTCTTCCATTACCCTCTGATAAACCAACATAGCTATACAAAAACACCATTTCGAACAGGTATATAATTCCATCAATTATAAATTAGTGCCATTTTCAATAGCTATGTTTGACATCACCAGAGGTTATGTCAAATCTTGACATCCCCATGTCTGATGATGAATCCTCCGCTGTCTGCTCCAACTCGTGTGAAATCCCAAACAAAAAAGCCATTTCTTGGCGGCTGATCCAAAAAATGATTCCATCATTATAATCAAAATAAGAAGAATCATCATTATAATCTCACGTATAGTTCCCCACCTGACAGGTGAGGGTCTCTATGTAGATTTTAACAAAGGTGCACCTCCTTCCTCCTCACCCGTGCCACCTGCACCGTCTTTCCTCCTCCTCCTCCGCCTCCTCCTTCAGCTCCGAATGCTGTGGCACGCTTGGACCCGAACTCATGCCAGAGAGAATGCCAGAGAGAAGGCCAGGTAGAATGTCAGAAAGAATGTCCGAATGGATGCCAGATAGAATACCAATAAGAATGTCAGAAAGACTATCAAAACGAATGTCAGAATAGATGCCAGATAGAATGCCAGAAAGAATGTCAGAATATATGCCAGACAGTATGTCAGATAGATTGCCAGAGTATATGCCAGAGAGAATGTCAGATAGAATGTCAGAGTATATATGCTAGAAAGAACGTCCGATAGAATCTCAGTATATATATATATATATATGTGTGTGTGCCATATCTACTTCCAAAAAGTATGTCAGAAACTATGTCGGAATAGTGTGTCAGGGTTTCTGGATCACTCCAAGAAAGTCCTTATTTTTCTGCTGATAAAACCATACGTAAGTAATAACCTGAGCACTATAACTCCATCCTTCGCCTTGCAATATCAGATTATAACATATTATAACCATGATAAGTAACCATTGTCCCAACAATAACCATGATCAGTAATTAATAACCTATGATATTTCCCCATATTACCATTGGAATGACCATATATTACATATGCTATATAACCACGTTAAGTAACCCTTGTCCCAATCCATCCGCAGGTCGATTCCACATCGTTTTCGCCTGTGAAGAGCTCGGAGCACCCTGGCGGAGAAGACTTCTGGTCGGCCAAAAAAATAACCAAGAAACCATTCATAAGTGGTCCTACCCGACATTCATAAGTGATACTAAGCAACATTCCTATGATCTAACTGTCCTACATTCATAAGTGGTACTCGCTCATCACACATCCCACATAATCACCTCAGGGTGAATCCAAAAATCCATGAATCTCATGTGCCAGAGATGTGATCAGAAAATTGCCGCTACATTTAACTAGATGTTTTTTTTAAAGTGATCTTCGAGTTCTTTCCTTATGATTTCAAAAAATATATGCAGTAACCCTCTGGTAATTTAACATAGCTATTGAACATGGCACATTTATAGTGGATTTTCCCATTAAAAATGGTGATTTTCCATAGCTATGTTAGTTAACCAGAGGGTAACCGATGTTCACCCACTATTCACCGGCCATCAACGGGTGGTAAAACGCCCCTTTCTTGTCAGCCGTGCAGTAACGCACCCCGCCTGGTTCCCGTTCATCCCCGGCTTGGGCGTGTCTGCCTGGCAAATTCCCTCAGTTGTAGCTGGGAAAATCGAAAGGGCGGTACCCGGTACCCTCTGTTAAACTAACATAGCTATGGAAAATTGTCATTTATATATTTATATATGATATATGTTTTATGATATACCCATTAAACATTGCGATTTTCAATAGCTATGTTAAATTACCAGAGGTTTTTTTGCTGGATTTTCCAGCAAACCACCTTTGATCACCAGAGGGTTAAGTGGAAAATGTGAATTTTACCCTCTGGTAAACTGTCAAAAAACTATGGAAAATCACCATGCTATTAATGGGTAAATCAACTATTTCTATGGCGATTTCAATAGCTTTTTGTATGTTTACCAGAGGGTAAGTGATTTCATTGGAAACTTCGGTTTGAAGTGGGCATTCTAATTCAAAGCTATGCTACTAGTAATTGGCTTAATCCCTTCCCCTGTTCATATGAAACATCCCTCAGAAACTCTGGTTTGCTAGGTGATTTACGCATATGTTTGGTATCATACAATGGGCGTGTTCAATATTGGGGGTGTTTAATATTGGGGGTGCTTAATATTAGGGGAATGGGATTATTGTTCGAACTAACAATGACCATGCTCTTCTTGCTATTGGTCTACCTATATTGAACAACCACGGTAACAATGACCATTCTTCATGTTACCATGATTCATGTTCTTCTTAGTTGTTCTTTTCTTCATGTTCTTGTTATTATATATTATTCTTGACCGGGCTGTTCAGTCTCATGTATGTGTCTGTCTTGGGTCAACCCTCACGGAAAATGTATATTTTTCATGCTCTCAGCAAATGGTTGATTCAGCTTGCATGCCTCAAAAAAAAAGATATGCACCCCATGAACGTTGAACTAGAGAAATAGCATAATGTCTAATCATAAGGGGAAAGCGCCCGTTTTGCAGGCGGTATATGGATATCTCAAATATTCTCAAATGGATTTGTTCCCTCTCATGCATCAGCTTAAAAACTTGGAGAAACATCGGAGCATTCGAGTGTAGAGGACCTCCTCCTTGGGAAATGCCAGACCGGAGAGTTCTTTCACATCTCGAAGGAGCCTGGCACAGTGGGATCATTTGGGATCATGGGATAAAATTGGATGCACAGCCAACCATATGATACACTTTTCTTTGGGCTGTCAAAAAATCATCAAATTACACGCAGAAAAAAATAAGCATGATGATGTGGAGCAGGATCTTCAAAAACCCATATGGAAGTTTCGGGATTCATTCAGAAAGGCCTACCTTTTTCCGGGTATTTCAAGGGTAAAAGAAACACCAGCCGTTTCTAAGGTGGAGAAAACATGAGAAAAACCCTTGGAGATCATCGAAATTTGGTCAATTGGATCGCAGGAATGATCAATCGCCCAAAAAATGGATGATTTCATCTATCATGTGCTTGGGAAACTCTTTTTTTTGTGCGGTGAATTGGGCCAATTTCATAAACCATCTCCAGGTCATCACCATGAAAAAAAAGGGTCCTTTTTCACCCCAAATGATGGTAGGTTGATGGCACTGGCTTTACCACATTAGCTTGGATTTGCTGATTCGGGGTCTCCAAAATAAGTCAAATATTCACTATATCCCTGAAAATAGGGTATATTCTCAATTATAGCCATTTAATAGGGATAATGATCATTAACCATTGGGTTTAGGGCTACACTATTTTCATGGGGAAAATAAGCCAAATCACCGACTAAACAAAGCCCGCCTCAGCACGGGCAAAAGGTCCATCCGCCGCAGCAGCAGCAGGGTGGGAGCCAAGTCCACGCGCAAGACCTACCACGGAAAAAACAAAAACGGCCACGCGCGGGGCGTTGAAATCCTGGAAATCTGATGGAAATCTGATGGAAATCTGATAGCACCAAAAAAAACATCAAATTTGGAATCCAATGAAAAGAATGGTCAATTACTACAAAGATCATAATTATCCGAAGGTGAAAAAACATGTCAGATAAAGGGAAATTGTTCTTCTATCGTTCCTGTACGCCAGCATCAACCACCATTGACAACCATTATCAACCATTAATCTTGGTTACGTCTATTTTGGCCTATTCTTGGGGGGCAATACCTTTGGTGGGCTACGCGTAGATTTCCCGTTTGTTTTCACTGCGTTTTGTCATACCAGCTACAACTGATGTTCCCACCTCCTCTCCCCATGAAATGGTCAATTCCATGTTTGCATTTTCCCGGAGAGCAGAATTGGAAAACCGAACAAAGTGGATGGTAAAATCTAGAGTTATCAAGCCACTATCGGGGAATTGGATGGTGCTTTCACATCAAATAGTTTGGTTTCCAGCCTGCATGGAAGAAAATCCCAATTGACAATGAGTCTTTTCTTACTTATGCTTGGATTGCTATCGGATCTAAAATGGACTTCAACACATGCTTCAAGCCATCAACCCATATCAACCCATCGTTTCCAAATGGAACTTCCGTAGCTTTTCCGCCTGCCGCTCCAAATGGAACTCGACACGACCTGTGAAAAAAGTTGTTGCCCGCAATGGGATGACGAATGATCCCCGGGTTGCTGGGATGGTGAGATATGCCAAAGTAATTTTATTCGTACTTACATATTAGCATATATTTGTTGTGAGACCATACATATACTTATGGTAATATATATAAATATATATAACATATTAACCACTATGGTATTATAATCCCATAATAATGGCTATTTAATATATATATATATATATACATATCGTATGTATATAACTCTGCTGGAACTGATAGGAACCCAGGATTCCAGGATCCCAACGTTCCCTTTGTTTAGGGGCTCACTCTGTGTGCTCTCGATTTGAACTGGCCATGACTAACATGATTAACACCCAAAAAAAAAACATGGTGTTGGCTTTCCCACTATATTAAATATATAATATTGTAATATAGACAGACATGAACGTCAAAGTGGCTTTTTCAAATGATAGCGATCAGTTGGTGAACAGAACTCCAATAACTATGGTTTATGATATTTAAAATATATATATATATAATGTGGCTAAAACAATAATGAACCATCCCCCAGGCATCACCATAAATTTATAGCTGGTTTTTCCACCATTCCCAGTCCTGGGTGGTAAAAATGGCATTGATTTACCCACATGATAGGACATTGGACATTGGACATTCCCCAATCTGAAAAGATTATGGCGCGATCACCGCTAACCGCTAACCCAAGGTTTACCCAGAAAATTCTGGCATTTTTCAGCGTTTCTGCCAACGAAAACAACACCCGGCCTTTGCACAACCCGGATGTCTCCAGGGACCAGGATTGACCATACCTACCAGCTGCAGTGAAGTGGAGGTCAACATGGATGAGCCAAGGCACGCTGATGGCAAAGAATGAACCCATTGCGCCTAGGTTTGCCCAAATTCTCAGTACTTGGCCTTAACCATCCGATATTTTTGGCTAACCAATATATATATAATTATGTATTTGTATATACATACCGGCAGTATTCGGCAGTTCCATTTCAACTAATCCCCATGAAGTCCCCCATGCCTCGCCTGGAACACAAGCTCCTGGAGCCAGCTTCCGCTGTGAAGACAGCTGTGCCATCTTCCTGGAAAAAGGTGACCGTTTTCATAGGGAAAAGATGGAAAAAATCTCACCAAATCTGCCAAGTTGAGCAGGAAAATATGGAGAGAATATGGGGGAGTAGCACCACATTGCCACGAATGTGGAATCTTGCGGAAAACATTGGAGAATAAGTTGGCACCTTTTCAGACAAGACTCAGTTGGTGGGTCACTCAGCTATGGCGGTATGGGTCGTCAGAATGGTCATCCTATGAGGAAACTGATCTTCTAAACCACCAGGGGGATGTGGATTCATATGGCCAGATGGGATCGGCACGCTCCGCTCCAGATGGGATTCAACTTGGATCCGACTAAAGGTGCTTCATCAATAAAGGTTTAAAATGATGAATCTTCCATAGGTGCCAACCAGAACTATATGTTTAAGCTGGTGAATGTACATGTCATCATAGCGAAAGATGAAATTGTACTAGTTACTAACAGTTCGTATCCAACCAGTCGGTCGACCTAGATCAATATCTCATCATTAAACCCCATTAAATCCAATTACCCTCTGGTTATTTAACGAAGCTATGGAGAATCACTATGTTTAACATGTAAATCATCAAAAAACATCTATAAATGGGCCATTTTCCATGGCTATGTTAGTCATAACCATAGGGTAAGTCCCAGCAGATCCCATTGAATCCCATCATACAATAGATGATGACACACGGAAGCCATGGCTTCCCCCCCAGCTGTGACGGATGACTGCACCTTGAGGTGCGGTTCCATGCTGTGAAACGTCTCATTCTGCTTCTCCTTGCACGACATGTTTACCCCCGGAGGTGTCAAAAAAAGTGTCAAAACCTCACCAAAAATGGCCAATCTTAGATCATTTGCTCATTTTTTACAGAACCAAAGCCCATTCTATGGTTCCAACATGTTCCAAATATGTGATCTCGTCCCCCAACCATGGTGACCCTCTGGTGTGTCCTCGTCGCGCCACCACACGCCCTGCCATGAGAGCGACAGGAATGGAGCCTTCTCGGTACCTGGATGATTTCAACGAGAAGCCGCAATTTTTCTGGATTTCACTGGACAAAAGTGGGATGTTGACCAAGGAGGATGGTGAAAAAATTGGCTTTCGCCCAAATGTGGATGACCTGGCCAGTGATTTGGGTAACTGTGATCTGGTTTTCAGCAGCGAAAATGAAGATTTGCTCAATTTTGGAGATGTGGGAGAACTTGAAGCAGCAAAAATTATAAGATTTGAAGCACAATTCAATGGGTGTTCAATGGTTGGTATTAACCTCTGAGGATTCGGTTCGGTCATTTGCGTCCCAGAAAATTGGTGGTGCCTCGTGTTGGGGGCCCTGTTGGGGGTCAGAATCATTTCTCCAATTAATCCCCCAAGAGAAAATGTGTGCTACATATCATACATCTCCCCCATCTGCCAGAGCGACTGGTGAGTGGAGAACAAACAAAAAGGGCAACTCATGTCTAAGGTGGTGCTAGTTATCAGATACAAGTTACTCCAGTTCATAATCCCCCAACCAAAGATATAACATGTTACAACAATCACAAACAGAACAGTTAAGCTATGAGAAACAAACAACTTAGCTGACGAAAAAGGAGCACCAACTTACACCTCTTCGGAAAAAAAGTTGCCGAGGCTGCTCAGTTGACTCAAAGCGAACTTTTCTAGGCACAGAAAAGTTTCAACATGGAAGCTTAGTGGCTCCTTCCCCCATCGGCCCCTATGAAAGGGATTTAATATGGCTTAATAAGCTTATTAAGCCACCCGATTGATCGGGTGCTAGTTCGTATCCACAACATCAACATTTACATCTGGGTTATCAACCATCCCCATGTGAACATACAGGTACAAAAATGGAGCTTAATCAACCAAAGTAGAGTCCTTGTAGGTTAGCATCCCAGTTAGAAAGTGGTTTAGAACCTGATATTCCATCAATCTGTCTTCAAAATATGACTATCACGCATTTACCACATTCTGTAACTGGATCTTCAGTAAATACAAGTCTCATAAAAAATATGTTATGACTCCGTTATGACCATCTCTGTAGGACTTAACCACATTTCTCCATTTTTTTTGGGGGGGGGTGGTGCTATTTGGCTACACCCAGACCACAACGTTCCTTGAAGCTTCCGGACTGTGCCTTGAAGCTTCAGGAGGCGGAAAAAATATGGCTCCTCGTCTCCCATAGGCCTTGAAAAAACCAGACCGCGAAAGTGGCGAAACGGTGAAGCCAACGGGATCAACTTTGGGTTCCAATTTTTTCACCCGGGGAAAAATTCGTCACTTTTTCCAGGGAAAAAAAAAACAAAACAAGTGTTTCGGGGTGATCCCGTGATTTTTGGGAGGTAAATAGGCAACTTTCTCAAGAAAATCAATGGCTGCAATGTTTTCCCTGGTGAAACCCAAGGATTGGCCAAATCGCCATGTTCAACGGATATGTGGTCTACGTTTCTGTGGCAAACTGTTCGATTACCAAGGAGGAGCCAAAAAAACTAACATTGAACCAAGCAAAATGGGTATGTCATGGTATGTCGCGTGTTTCAGCAACCAAACCCCCGGTTTAGTTCGTTTCAAGCCATCACTGTTTTGGGATCATCGCTGTTTTGGGGGGATGGGAAGCCAGCGGCGTTCCAAAGCACTCCCGGAGCAGAACCTCTTGGGGCAAAATCGGATGAGCTCGGACTTCTCGATCAAATTCAGGCGATCCTGCGCCAGGATGGGTTGAAACTGCCTGGTAACCTCTGTAGCCCTTGAGTTGCTGATAGAATCCGATTTACTCTCTGGTAATTTGTTACATAGCTATTGAAAATGACCATAGAAATAGTGGATTTACCATATTTACCCATTAAAAATTGTGATTTTCCATAGTTATGTGACAGTTTACCAGAGGGTAATGTTGCTGGAATCTATGTATACTGTACACATATCTATATATAACAGTCGATGGATTCTTTAAAGTATATGACAGCACCAGTTGTGAAATGTGCGCACCTGTCCTGAAGCTCATGGTTTTGTATCATGGTTCCACAATTCGATGTTTCGGCTAAAAACACTCATCTTTGTGGTAGGAGGAGGCTGCCGAAGACCCACTTGCATCCACCCTGATTAGCTATCTAACTAAATGGCTACAGCAGTCAATGGTTGGTAATATGATTGCCCTCTGGCCTGCTAACATAGCTATTGAAAATGGACCATTTATAGTGAGTTTTCCCATTAAAAATGGTGATTTTCCATAGTTATGTGACAGTTTACCAGAGGGTAATATCCCACTTGCAAAATGCAGAACATCCAATCAACCAGCCAGCTGTCAAATCGGCCTCCTCTTTTCCATCTTCCCGCAGACCAGTGCTGTATACAGAGAGCTTTCCACAGCGGAACGCTGAGCTTCGACACCTGGAGGCGGTAAAACTCAGACAGCCGCTCTCCGAAGACAATCATCTAGGACCAATATAGGAAAGTGTGTATTGAGTCTAAACACTAAAAACCCAGAAAGATCTGGTGTGTTTATAAGTGTTTAGATCTATAATAACACTATCTGGTGTTTTTATAATATAATATACATATATATATAATAACACTAATAAATTCAGGAAGATTCAGAATAAGGTGAATGGATCAACATAGCTACTATTAACCATGATTAACCATTATTAACCATTACTAACCACTAGTGTCAAGGAAGATCTGAAGATTGTGGGAAGTACACAGCTGGACCAGGATCCACATCTGGAATATGATCCTAACCCTAAAACCGATATAAACATTCGTCCTAAACCAGTTATCGATATACCATGACTGGCTGTCCCAAACCCTTATAAACAGATTGTTGTCCTAAACCAACATTGTTGTCTACTTTACTGATGTTGTTTCAAACATTACCATCTGGTTATTTAACATAGCCATGGAAGCCATGGCCCATTTATAGATGGTTTACCTATTAAAAATGGTGATTTTCCATGGCACCTCACCTTGACACGCCACTCTCCTGAGCCGAGGCGAGACGCGTTTGAAATTTCCCGGAGCCCGAGATCAATGGGGACTTCCAAAAAGGGGATGATCATCGGAGTTGTCATGGGAAATCGCCGAGATATGTATGTATGTTTATTATTACTATTATTATTATTATTGTTGTTATTGTTATTATTATTAATTATCATATATCATGACTTATTATATATCATATATTATATGTATTATATTATATATATATAAATAATATAATATATATGTATATATATATATATCATATTATATATATATATTATTTATATATATATATATATTTATATATATATATATATATATTATTTATATATATATATATATTATTTATATATATATTATTTATATA
>Ga0126342_10008124_pt1 | contig 18774 bp, 12 predicted proteins | sample Cyp1metagenome_FD_92528 | JGI IMG/M metagenome (GOLD analysis project Ga0126342, IMG submission 92528) | Coral microbial communities from Lord Howe Island, Old Settlement Bay, Australia - Cyphastrea 1 metagenome | ecosystem: Host-associated > Invertebrates > Cnidaria > Coral ...
AAATCATAACCACAATTTGAACCCATAAAAAAATCATAAATGGAAATCGTATTCAAATCATAAATAAATCATAAAAAAAAATATTTTGAAACCCCTCCATCCTAGAGACTTAGGAACTCTGAACAATATTATAATAGTCAATGAGTATGTTCAACATGTTCAACAACCATTACCCGAAATGACTCAGGATGCCCCAAGGCATAACAGAGCCCCACGCTGGGCTGCTGCCGGGCATCTTCTGGCAGTTGGGCACCTTGGGCATCGCGGCACCAGGCGTCACTGGGAAGTCACTGGCTGCGGCTGAGGCTGGAGAGCACGAGGAGCCCTGGTAGCGGGCACTGCCTGGCCATGGAGCACTGGTGGACAATGGTCTGTCAGGATTTCGAAGGATCTGTATGGATCTGTATGGATCTGTAAGGATGAATATATGGTGGGTAGATTGTGGGTAGTGATAAAATATGATAAAATATCAGAACGCACCAGTTGGGGTGGCAAATACATGTAGACTCTGTAGACAATGATTTGGGATCTTTTGTTGCTGCACTTGACACGAAGATTCACTGCGTTCCTCGTCAACCTCCGCAGCAATAAGTGTCCGTCGCCAAGCTACGACATGGCAAGTGGGTCACATCAAAGAGCTTGGCACCATTGGCGAGTTCCTTAGGAAAATCAAGCTGCCATCGAACAGTGGCTTGGGGCGTGCATGATGAAAGTAGGTTTATGGCCTCATTGTGGCCTCATTCAACATCGACATAATCTTTAGCCAAGTTGCCCATCTTTGCTTGCCATCGTTGTCCTGGCAACCGCGCTCAACACAAGGAGCCTCTGTTTCGAGCCTAAAACGCAGAACCGCAGAAGCACCTTTCCAAAAGCACCTTTCTCAAACAAAGTCACTGATTCAATGGACAATTTTCGTCAAATTGCAGAGATAGTGAGATAGACACCTGCAAAACAAGCGCAAGTGTGCTGTCCTTTGGGAAAATTGTGAGGGTTGTTGTTACCTGCGAGCAAAATCAAAGCAGAACGGCTGACCACAGCAGGTTTAAATCAAAGTCGCAAGCTGCTAATTGGTGGATGACCCATCATTTTATATTGTTTAAACTTGGGGAGGACGACTTTCGTGATTTTGTGCTTGCAGGCTGGGCCTCTCGATCGCCTGTAACCTCATACTTGCCTCAGTCGGCTCCAAAGAAAAGTGAAAGGAATCGCATCCTCTGCTGAATATCAAATGAGTACAAAGACAATAAAATAATAGAGACACTTCATTGTAATACGCCTTGGAAGCCTGCAATTGAAGGGTGCATGCCACTACTCAAGCAAACCACACGTCGAACAGAGTCTGCACAATGTTTGCAAAGTTGGGATCTTAAAAATGAAGAGGGTGTGCAAAGGCGGAAAGTGAAACATTTTCAATGGACTCTGGACTGTGCTTGAAGACCGAGCGAACACAATCCGCCAATACAAAACCCAAGTTGCCTGGAGGCAATGGATCTGGTTTTTCCATGATCAAGCCATGCTCTTCTAGCCACCAGTCAGCCTGCAATAGGTCAAAATAATCAGCACGTTTCATGTGGCACATCATGAGGCGATATGAGGCGTCATCCACTGCCTTGTCAAAGCTCCAACCAGCTGGCGCTTGTCCAGTCTCTTCCAAACGCCTTGGATGACGGAAGGTCGTGAGAAATGGAAATCCCCAAGTCTGGTCGTCGTGGGAGACTCAACCCCGGGACAAAGGCCGGTGCTTGCTCTGATCCCTGGAAGCAACTGCAACAGAAAATCACAAGAGTATCATCCTCAATGAAATTCTTTGACTAAAGGTGACAACCTGTTTACCTCGCTTTGCCCTATCTTGATTGTTCTGCAGTATGAACCACAAATGCTCCCTGCTGAGCATCTATAAGAATACCAAGCGGCTGAAAATTGCTGAGCCGTACCTTGGGCTGCCAAGTTTGAGCGAACCCTCGAGGACAAACTAAGCAGTCACTGGTTGAAGTTGTTTCAAGATTCGCAAAGAAAATATGTGCAGTTTTATGCAGTTGTTAAGGGTGTGGTGATATCTAAAGTATGATCCTGACAGCCTTCCAATGCCTTTCACCTCTCCAAAAATCTGCTCCCGAGTCGCGCCGCGTGGACCAGGATCCTTGGTCCAAAGACCCCAGGTCTCAGCACCTGTGGACAGCGACACAGTCAGCTGCTGTGAGCATCTCTAGGACTTGGCAATGGGATGCAGATGCAATGGATTGAAGATGGATTCAAGATGGGCTCAAGATTCTGTGATCTTAGATCTCTCAGATCTCTATGATCTTTGTTCTTCAATGTCTGCGGCTTTCAAATCTTTCAATCTTTGGTCTCTGTCCTGCTTCTTGCATATTGAAAGATGATGGGTGGCACTGCATACCGTCAGCATGATCTAGCGTTGAATTGCCTTGCACTGACTTGACACATCCATACAAATCCCATCTTGGACTGCTGCACCTGTTGATACTTGTTGCACGTGAGTCAAAAAGCTGCAACATACACTCCTCACAAATCTCCTCACAAATCTCCTCACAGATCCTCATGTCTTGGGTCCTGGAGTCTACCAGCAGATCCAACTGGCACCATCTGGCACCTGTTCCAGATGTCGCATTGGGATCGCCCTTGGCAGCAATGTACTGCCTCAGAGATCGAGATCTCACAGCGTGATTCGAAGGATTCAGCCGAGGGGATCCTGATTGCTTCACTGTTCCATCGGTATCAATCTGTCATTGCGAAGGTCCAAGAAAAACAACGGAAGCTTGGGCCTACTAGTACAAGCACTCCAGGGTTTTGCCAAGTTGCTTGGGCAAGCGAGAAAAAAGGTAAACAAACCAAACTCCTGCAAAGTTGAGCACGAACATGGAGGATGAAGTGACGAAGTGGTATCACTTTCCCCAATGTTGCAGCGATACATACAACCTAACACACCTAACAATTTGCATAATCATCATAATCAATCCAGAAAAAACAGTCTGACGATGTCTGATGTGGTGGTCCCCACCATTCCCCACCTGGCAAGAGAGGAAGAAAGTCAGTGGCCTGGCGATCGCAAAGTCACTAAGTGACAACGGACAGAATGCAGAGTGGTGGCGAGGCAGAATGGGAAATTGATGGAAATTGAGGCGAGATTTGTTGAATCCAACTTAATCCCAGTTAGATCCCAAAAATTGTCTGAAGTCCTGGCTTCAACATGTTTCAACACAGTTCACAAAACTAGGAAAATCAGATCATGCGTCAGTCTCCAAGTCTCAGGCACCAAAATGATCCATCAAATTGCCGAGACTTCATAAATTGGATGGATGAAAACTAGGTCCTCAAATCGGATGGATCAATTTTACAAAAACACCAAGTACAGTGCAGCAAGTATTAAATATATTTAAATATACCAGGAATTTTAAGCAATTTTAAATAGACCAAACTGATTCAACATCTGGGAGACTTGCTGAAATCTGACACACCTGCTGCAGGAGGCTGCGGCGTCCCATATTCTTCCCAGCATGGAGCGTCAGCTTGGAGCCGGAAACTGTGCGTCCGGAAGAACTCGACAGGATCTTTCTTGGAAGAACGCGACGGCGTTCTACGCTTGGCCTTGTGTGGATCCATAGGGCGTGGGATAGCAACGAATTAACAATGAGGCTTTTGCATGTAAAAAACCTCCAAAACTTAGACGGCCGTGGTTCTCAACAGGTTGGGCGCACCTCACAGGCCGTACCACAAAGGCTGCAGTTGTCGCAAGCAAAGCAACCAGGGCCACCGCCCACCGAGCAGCCGTCCGTGCCATGTTGGAGGATGCTAGGGGAGGGGAAAGGGGGGAAATGAGGGAACAAATGCGGTGCGAAGTAGGAATCTCGAGTCTGTTGCATTTGGCTCCAAGATGCTGATTGGAAGGAGGATGAGCAAAGGCACCGTTTCAATCACGCAGTGGCGTAAGTATGTCAGGTCTCATAAAGTCTGGACAATCTGAAGGTACACATCTCCCTGTTCTCAAGTACAAAACAAATGACTTGCCAAAAGGCTGGGATTCTTCTCATTCGTTTTCCTAGATCTCTAAGTGAATATCCAGGCAAATCAGACCCAGAGAGATTCCTTGTCTGTTCTTGTCATGCTCTCGTATTAGACATTGCGTGAAGCCCAGCTTCGAAACGGCATCCGGTTAGATCAATCCAGGAGTGGAAAACAAGCCACCAGCAGGCTGCCAGCAGGCTGCCAGCAGGCTGCCAGGCACACAACAAGTGATCCTCTGGGCTCCGGCACCCAGCCGCAAACGTCGTCCCTGCGGGGTCTGCAGACCCCGGCGTGCGGCCGTCCGCACTGGGCGCGTGTGTATGGCCAAATGCGGCGGCCGCTTCGTGGATACCTGCACGGGAAAAACATGGGAAAACTGTACCAAATGGGGTTTGAACTTTGGAGATGTTCAAAATTTTCCAAATCGCTTCATTGGTTCACCCCTGCATCAGTTTTCTCAAGATTTCAGATTTCAAAAGATTTGCCGTCCGGCAATGCCCTGCACCTCTGTCACGTCTCGTGCCACCGGGGGTGGCTCCCGCGGCTCCCGCGGCCACTCGGGCACCCGCCGTGGAGCTGCGCGCGGCTCCCGTGGCTCTGGGCGTGGGAGCCGCCCAGTGGCTGCAACGCGGGGGACGGCGACGGTGCGCTTGGCGCGCAAAGGCACGTCTGGAGCCTGGGAAATCTGGGAACACATTCTTCGAGATTGTTGCCCATTTTTTCAAGTGGAGATATCTCACCTCATTCCTTCTTCACTCAGGTGTTGGTATCCACATGTGTCCACATCTGTCCAACACTGAAGCATGCTGAGCTGTAGGAACTGTACGGTCAGGGACGCAAGGGAAGATTTTCCAGGATCTTTTAGGCTGACTTTTGCTTTGGGACTGGGACCAAACCATCTTTCATACTTGGAGCTGCTGGTGGAGCATGCAGTCCAGCTGCCCATTGGATTTCTGCACTCAAACGAGCAAGGCTGGACAGCTCTTCAGCCATACCACCTTGGCAGTTTCAAAGCCTCAAAACCGTCTGATAACCTTTCACAAATTGACCAGTCAAACAACCTTGACGCAGCAAAGCAGCCAAGTCAACCAACCCAGCCAACTCAACCAACATTCCAAGTTGTTGATGCTGTTTCAAGCTGAGTTGCGGTAGAAATCCGTCGATTCCTCCATAGCATCCTTCTCAACGACTGGCTCTTTTGTCAGCGTGAGCGGTTCCATGGCGACAGAGCTGAAACGGGTCCTCCCTCAATGATGCTTAATGAATTTTATTATAATGAATTTAATGACGACAATGCTGCCTGAAACCAATTCGTGCGATTTCTTTTGGGAAGGCATCCCAAATGTGGCTGTCGGATGCTGTTGGTCAGCGCACACAAGCCTGTTTCCAGGACCCAATGAGCTCTATTATTGTGTTGAATTCATGCATTAGTTGAGCTTCTCCATTTGAATCGACTAGCCGCCCGCAATTTCACAGTATACTCTTGCATGGTTGCAAATTTACTATCACTGAGGATATCCAAGCTTCTGGACCTTTAATTGTAACTTTAGACTCTGATGTGCTGCGGACAAAATTCAAAGCACGTGCCCAATTGCATTGCCTTCTTCATATTGGGTAGCAGCGGTGAAACTGAGCATGCGATGAGCCAATTTGAAAGGCGACAGTGCAAATCCCGCATATATGGCATTGCTGCAATCGTGAATCATGTGCTGATCTTTTCCGTTTGATTCTAAGGATTGGGGTGGGAATCCAGCAAATCCATGCAAATCCCACTCTTTACAGCTAGTACAGCTGTTCTGCCTCCGGTATCCATCAAGCCTACTTCATTAACACCATCATCCCACCAAAGCCAATGGAAGGTAATTGGAAGGTCAATTTCAGCTCGACTGAGGAAACAATATGATGTTTGCAATATCTTTAAGCCAGCTATAGTCAGCTTCCTATGCTTCCTCTACCTTGAACCAACGGGTGGGATCGGGTGGGCATTTGCGGGTGACGCCCTGAAGTTGGCCAGGCTCTCCTGGGATGCCGCTGCCTGCCGGCGTTCTGTCAGAAAAAGACATGGCCGGCGGCGTTCAAAGTGGAGATGAATCATGATGAATCATGATGAATCCCTGCATTCGCTGAATTTTGCTGACTTCCTGAATCAAGAAGTGGTTTGGGAGAGCTGCGAGAGCAATGAACATTTTGACGAGTGGTGAATGATAGATATGATAGAAGACTGCTTCACAAGTTCAGTCTAAATGGCGTCAGGCCAACACGTCCAGCGGCTCTTTTTTCCGCCAGTGGGGTGCACGCTCGTAAGGCGCTCAGGCGTCAGAGCTCACAGATGATGAGGCGCTGACCTGCGGCATATTGGACGGTCACATGTCACCAGTACACAGCTCTGAGTACAGCATCTGAATGTATCTGATGTATTTTTTTTTTTGGAAACAGCAAGACCTGTACAATCGGCCACTTTCTCTCGCAGCCACATACTCAAAAGATGTCAAGAGATGTCAACATCGTCACACATGCATGTTAAAGTCAAATGCAGCACAGCTATCCTGTTTTGTTTGAAGGGATGGTGAATTCTAGTTGTCATAAGATGCCAAACATGGCTGAACTACACAGAAAAGCTGAACCCTGGCCTCTGTCAAAGACTATGATTTCATGTAACTTGTTGCATCACCATAACGTGCACTCTTCATCCGGGCAAATAGTATGGATGGCATATTCAGATTATTCGGGCATGTTCATTCTGCAGTGCAAGGTGAGTCCAAAACGCGTCGTTTCCATCCGTTTCCTGCCCTGTGTGGCTCTGTGACATGCTCCATTCACCTCGGGAATCCCTGCCTTCAATCCTTTTGGTGGCGTTGCTGGATTCCTCGGTCAATATCATCGTATCGACCGTATCGATCAATTCAGTACCCCCATGTAATCAGTATAATTCAGTATACAATCTATATCAATCGATCCTCTCCCAAATGCAACCAAGTATCTTCAGGGCCTTGCGCTGATTCCATGGCAAGGGCTTCTTGCTATACTTGGGCCCCTTGGAGCGGCAGGTGGCTTTGAGATGGGTTAATCATGCCCAATCAACTGATGCAGGGCTGTTCTGCCGAATGCCAACTGGCCATGAAGGTAGCCTGGGCATCCGCACTGCGAAAATCTCAGCCAATGGCTTGCCCTGGTTGAGGTATTTGTCGTAATCAGGCCTCAACAAGGCTCTTCCAATCCTTCCTGTTCCACATGACCGCATGACTGACCCCAACAGAAAGTGGCTTCAAAAGCGCAACTTGACTTGGTGAAGCCTCATGAGTTATCTGCAAATTCGTCAGAGGATGTGAATGATGTGAAGATGATTTTCCCATATGTTCCCATATTTTCCCATATTTTCACATATTTTCACATATCACCACCTACGACCTACACGACACCTACACGACACCTACACTGGTCCTACACCGTCCAAAAGATCACTGCCCTCGGTTCTCGCTGAGCTCCCCACCACAAACGCTTATCCTTGATGGCTTTCCCCGTGGTGCTCACCTCGCAGTTCCCACGTTCGTTGCTGTCCCAACTTTACAACATTTTACAAGCGAAAACCAACAGTTTGTTGGTCATCCATGCAGTTTGCCAAATGTGGACGTCTTACAAAATCTCAACTTGGTCAAATTTGAACAGAATTGGCCAGATCAACTGGCACATGTTTTTTCCACTCACTTCCCAAGGCAGGGCCTTGAGGCGCAAAGGCTGCCTGGAGCCTGGTTCCCAGTGCTCCTGGTGAAACGCTATCGCTGCAAGATGGACTCTCTGTGTCAACAGCTTCCTGAGAACACAATGAATGAATTCAACGACCTCAGAATCACGTAATTAGAATCGTTGAAAGTTCGACCCCACGCCGAATCCATACAGAATTCCAAATGTCTACTACTATTTTATATCCTCGGGGAATCCTCCGTTGCTCCTACCCTTCCCCGTTTGCTGCATCTTAATGCAGCTCCTTGGTCCATGCGTACAGGTCCAAGCCAGCTCGCCTAGCGCTTGAACAAATCATCACGTGTCACTTCCGTAGCTGGTCGGCTTCGAGGTATCGATGCAAAATAATGCAATGAAATTGCAAACATACTACTTTAGGCTTCATGAAAACTAAAGTACGATGGAGGAATATGGATGAATATGCAGGGTCTCTCTTCTTGAAACCAAGTTTTGCGGTCAAGCTTCATCGCTATTGTCAGCGCTGGACCCTCAATAGTGACACAATGTGCCATATATAATTATATACTATATATATATGATATAAATATGTGTGTGTGATTGTCTGTGTGTGTTATTATATGTGACATAATGTGTTTGATGTCCTTCGATGTCCATCAAGTTTTCGGTGCCTCGCCATGTAGTCCAGGCCACGCTCGTCCATCTGCAGGGCAGGTCGGCTAGGCAGCGGTGAAGGAAAGTAAAGAGACCGGGATTCGCAGCATGCTGCGCCGTAAAAGGAAAGCTACGGTTCAAGATGGTTTAAGTGTATACATCCTGGTGTGGGATTAAGACCTTGCTGAGTTCTGTTGTGACTTTCACTACCTCACTACCTGATCCTCTTAAAGTCTAGCCGCTTAGCAACATCTAGCAACTGTATAGGGTCCCTAACCTTAATTTTCAGCATCAGACTGCAGGGCTTGAATTTGACCAGCCAAGGATGGTGATTCCAAACGGATACATTCCGGAGCACACATCCTTTATGTGGGCTCGAACAAGTTCACGCAAAAGGGAACGGATGTTGCCAAGAGCAACTTGGATCTTTGCCACTCAGTTCTCAAAATTCTCAACTTCCCAATTTCCTCTCTAACTTCTGTATCCGATACACTGTATCGTCACCATCCCTCACCGATTCAGTTCCAATTTCTGACTTGCGCCTTTCGCAGGGCAGCCATGCTGATGAAGAGCCGGACCCATTTCTTTTCCTTCGCACAGCAATTGCTTCAGTGCAACTGACACAGCAAGCAGAGGCAAATGGGTTGCACAGGTTGCAATGGAGTTGGCGTCCTTGGCCCACCAAACATTATGCCAGCGGCAGTTGGGTCGCCAGAATCCTAAGCTTCGGCCAGCATCTACTGGGGACCATGGGTCAAAACATCGTCAAAACGGACATTTTCCCCGCCAGGACAGATTGACTGGCCTTGAACAATATAGGTAGCACTGCCAAATCAAACTGTGCCAGTTTCCGAACAGAGCAAGACAAAATTGATACGACAATTCCAATTCCAGTAAAAGTTGAAGTCACCTGCAGCTGGTACATCACAATTTACTGGGTCCCAAACGAACGTTCTTCTTGCCACTGTAGGAGCGGTAAATACCCTTGAACTTCTTCCTGTCACGGCGAGAAGAACTTGTCAAGGGGTCCCGCAATCACTAAGTTGGACAGCTTGATAGACAAACAATGTAGCAAGATGTAGCAAGATGTAGCAAGATGTAGCTAGTCCAGAGAAGACCAGCTGGAAATCTACGAACAGTTGGCAGGTCCTATTTCATGCCTCCGTGGTCCTCCGTGGGTGATGTCAAGAAAGAGCACAGAGTCACCGAACGTCACGTGTACGCTTTTCTGTGAGATGGTGTTAGAGGAGCAGTTTTGGGCAACTGTCACTTGCCTGATGTACAGTATGTCTATCCATCAAGTCGCCACCAGAAGATCTATTCCCAGAGCAACTTGTCATTTTGGCCGCCACCCCAAAGACATGCCAGCAAGTCAAGCCGGTCAACATGCAGATCTGGGCAATGCAATCGAGAGCTCAAGACTGTGGTATCTGAATTCCCCTAACTCAGAACTCTAGATGTTGCCCGGGGCGAAAACACCTTTATATATCTTTATTTTAAATACGTAGCCTGTTTTCTAATATCTTTATAATATTTTATAATCTCGATTATGAATGATGATACACCGGACATCATCAGACATCACCAGACAATCGAGTCAGGAACATCAGGAACCACTGCACCCCCTGGCAATCTGTGACACGGGAGACTTGGACCGCCTTGCCACCAACACCCAAGCGCTTTCGGCGGCCACCGGCGGTATGCATAACAACTGCAGGTTCATCTGCCTGCACATTTGAATGCAATTAAAGTCATTTAAAGTCAATAAAGAGTCCCTCATGTTTTTTTGGCAAAGAACCAAAGACACTCAAAAGAAACGAGTGACATGATTTCACTACCGTCAACATGGTAATTATTCAACCTGCTGATGTACGCTGTATGCATCTGTATGCTGCCCATACAGTATGCTTTATATGCTTTAGATGACCTCAACAGTTCTGCAGAGCGCTGTCCTCAACAGGAAGAGCTGCACCGGCCAGCGGCATTGGCATCACAGTAGTGCTGGCCGCAGGCCTCCCGAAACTTCTGCGAGACATGCGTAGCTATCGGAACTATGCTCTGATTGAATCGCATTGACGTCTTCTGGGAGAATGACCTTGAATGACTATGTTACTATGTTGACATATATATATATTATATTATATATGTATATTATATATATATATTATATTATATATATATATTGACTATATCTGACTGTATTGTATATACTTGTCATGTCTTGTTATGTCTTGGAGCTGGTCTTGCCGGAGGCTGTCTGCCATTGATCTGAACGCCTTCGACTGCGCGTAGAGCAAAGTGCCGCAAGGCCCAAGAGGGGCAGCGCCACCTTGCATCTCAGGGTCAATCGCGAGGTGAACCGGCTTGACACTCACGAGTACAAAAGATGCTTTGAATAGTTTTGAATAGTTTTTGGAAGATAAGAAATAGCCCAGAAAATAATCGCTGACCAGAGGAGCCCTCTGATAAACATTGACGGAAACAGTTGCCTTCCTGCGGCCCGGAAGAAATTTGCACCACATTCGCATGCCACATGACGTGGATTTCTCGGGTGAAGGTTCCGATCAGTTCAGTATGATGGCATGGGTGCAAGGATGTGCAAGGTGACTTCTTTACATCTGGGCCCGGGCAGTAGAAGCAGATCCCATGAATGACCTTGCCAGCTGCTTGAATGGTCGAGAATGTTTGGTTTAAGCAGCTGCATGCCTTTTCACGATCCTTCATGCTGGAGATTGAATTGGTTCCCATCTTTCAATGTTTCATGGAGTGGTTGTCAGTTTGTGTCCGGGGTGGTTCTTGCTTTCTGGGTCGATCAATTTGGATACTCTCCGATGGCAGTGATATGCAGCGATTCTATGCAATTCTGATTCTTTGCTGCCGAAGCACTGGTCTTGGGGGCCACCAGCTCCTGGCAGGTCGTTCGACAGGGCGACATCCCATGGCCACTGAGACAGGCGCGCCTGTGGCTCTATGAATCTCGGTGTCCACAGCACGCCTCGCCCCAAAGCATACGATGGAGGGTGTAGAACCGCGATACTTCTGTACAGCATGATCAATAGACATTGACATAGAGAGGCTTGGTTTAGTCAGTCTAATGGCAACACTACTGCAACAGTCTGTTCTCAAAGTTGCATAATTCATGCCTTTTCTGTTGTTCCTTTCATGCTGACTCTTGGCTAATGCCCTCCTCCAGTTGGACTTTCACACTAGTTTTCCCCATCCATGTCCACCAGCACGTTCCATGTGCGGCATACAGCATACCGCCTACAACCATTTGGCGCAATGAAGGAGGTCCCCAGGAAAAGGAAGGCCTCAGGACACAAAGAGGATCAATGATGTGGCCCACCAAAAAACTCGGGCCCGTAATCAGTATCCATCTTGGGTTTTGCACTTCAACTGGATTCACTTGAATGAACTTGGGACCAACGACTGCGATGACTGCAGGCAAAGGGCCCCCAATGCTGCCACTGCAGCGATACCTCTCGCTGCACGAGCCATTTCAGCGACCTGGCCATGAAGAGCGGTACTTTGGGCCATTGAGATGGGTCACCCAAAAGCGTTGGCTTCTCACTCCTCAATTCCCGAAACTAGCTAGCTAGCTGATTCAGACCTTAGGTATTGGACCAACCCATGTAGCTACTGATCATAATTGTGGGAGCACAGGTTCCAGGCAGTTTGGGAATGTTTTGGGTTGTTTTTGTTCCACCTCCTACAGCATTCTCGTGCAAGAAGCAGCCCCGCCCCACGGTTCTTCAGCCGAGGCCAACTTTCTCTGGAAGGCAACTGGCTAAGTGAAATCTCGCAAAGTTGAAGCATGTTGAAACGATCAACATCTATCAACCTAAAAGCGTTCGAAAAAACAAGGTGGGCCGGAGAACCCAAAAGCAAGACAGCACGCAGCACGCCTTTTCAAAAAATCTTGTGGCGTGGGCAGCTGAACTCTGCACGAAGTCCACGAAAGATCTTTACTGAAACATCGTGCGCACTGATGGTATCAGAGGCCACAATTCACGACCGCATGCTGTGTTAGCTACGTCTACATTCTTCTAGTCGCTATTTCTGCTCATGTAATTAACTCTATCAAATCTTTCTAGTCGCTATTGATTCCTGGGTTCTCGTTTAGTTTGCTTCGCCGCAGAGGGAGCGGGCGAAGCGTGGACGGACAGAACACCGTGCGAAATGACAAGTAAACGACGGAGGGAGTTGACCAAAAGAGCATGAAAGCGAAGATATAAAGATGACAGATGGTGAATGATCATGAAAAATGAGACATGATGAAAGATGGGTAAAGGCTTCTCTGCACAAAAGCTTCTATGCGTAAAAGCTACTGTGTGTAAACGCGTCTGTGCGTACAAGTTCCCCTGTGTATATAAAGGTTTTTTGGTGAAAAAACTTCTGTGTAAAAGCTTCTGTGTGTAAAAGCTTCTGTGTGTAAAAGTTTCTGTGTGTAAAAGTTTCTTTGCGTACAAGTTTCTGTCTGTAAAAGCTTCTGTGGGTAAAAACTTCTCTGTGTAAAGTTTTTTTGTGTAAAAGCTTCTGTGAAAACAACCTTGTAAAAGCTTATGTTTGTGAAAGTTTCTTTGCATACCAAGTTCTGTGTGTAAAAGCTCCTCTGTGTGAAGGTTTTTTTGTGTAAAAGCTTCTGTGTGTAAAAGCTTCTCTGTGTAAAAGACTTCTCTGTGCGAAAGCCTCTGAGTGTACAAGCTTCTCTGCGCAAAAGTTCCTCTGTGTAAAAGCTCCGCTGTGAAAAAGCTGCTCTGTGTAAAAGGCTTCTCTGTCTAAGAGCCTCTTTGTGTGCACAGTTCTCTGTGTCAAGGCTTCTTTGTGTAAAGATTTCTCTGTGTAAAAACTACTCTGTGAAAAGCTTCTGTGTGTAAAAGCTTCCCTGTGTAAACGCCTCCGTGTGAAAAGACTCCTCTGTGTAAAACCGTCTGTGTGTAAAAGCTCCTCTGTGTAAAGGCTTTTTTTGTGTAAAAACTTCTGTGTAAAAGCTTCTGTGTGTAAAAGTTTCTGTGTGTAAAAGCTTGTGTGTAAAGTCCTCCCTGTGTACAAGCTTCTCTGTGTAAAAGATCCTCCGTGTAGAGCTCTTCTGTGTAAAGCTCCTCTGTGTAAAGGCTTTTTTTGTGTAAAAACTTCTGTGTAAAAGCTTCTGTGTGTGTAAAAGTTTCTGTGTGTAAAAGCTTGTGTGTATTTAAAAAAAATGTGTAAAAACTTCTGTGTATAAAAGCGACCCTGTGAACAAGCTTCGCTGTGTAAAAAGCTACTCTATGTAAAAGTTCTGTGCGCCGTCAAGGTGTCTGTCTGTAAAACCTTCTGTGTGTGAACGCGTCTGTGTGTACAAGATTCTGTGTGCAAAAGCTCATCTGTGTAAAGACTTCTGTGTAAACGCGTCTGGGCGTAAAAGCTCCTCTGTCTAAAGACTTCTCTGTGTAAGTGTAAACGCGTCTGTGCGCAAAAGCTTCTCTGTGTAACTCTTCTCTATGCAAAAGCTACTCTGTGCAAAAGGTTCTGTGCGTAAAAGGCTTCTGTGTGCAAAAGCTTCTCTGTGTAAAGGCTTCTCTGGGTAAACGCGCCTGTGCGCAAAAGCTCCTCTGTATAAGACTTCTCGGTGTAAAAAGCTTCTGTGTGTCGTGTAAAAACTTCTCTGTGTAAAGGCTTTTTTGTGTAAAAGCTTCTGTGTGTAAAAGCTGCTCTGTGTAAAAGTTTCTGTGCGCCCTAAGAGCCTCTATTTGTAAAACCTTCTGTGTGTAAGTGTAAACGTGTCTCTGTGTAAAAGCTTCTGTGTGTAAATCTCCTCTGTGTAAGGAGTTCTCTGTGTAAAAGCTCCTGTGTGTCATGACTTCTCTGTATAAAGGCTTCTCTCTGCAAAAGCCTCTGTGTGCACAGGCCTCTCTGTGTCAAGACTTCTCTGTGTAAAGGTTTTTCCTCCTCTGTGTAAACGCGTCTGTGTGTCAAAGTCAAAGTTCCTGTGTAAAATTTTCTGTGTAAAGGCTTTTTGGTGTAAAAACTCGTGTGTGTAAAAGCTTCTGTGTGTAAGAGCTTCTCTGTGTAAAGGCTCTCCTGTGCAGAAGCTTCTGCGTGTAAAAGCTTTGTGTAAAGCTCCTCTTTTGGCCAGAAATGTAGTTGGTCCGGTGTACAATTCCCTTACGGAACAATTAGAGGTGCTCGCCCGCGTGTTTCTCATGAGACCCTTCTCATTTTCGCTCGTTTTGCCCATAGCCTGCGAGAGTGTGGCCTTGTGTAAAAGCTTTTATGTGTGTAAAAGCTGCTCTGCGTAAAAGTTTCTTTGTGTAAAAGCGTCTGTGTGTAAAAGCTCCTCTGTGTGTACAAGCTTCTCTGCGTAAAAGCTCCCCTGTGTAAAGACTTCTCTGTGTCAAAGCGTCTGCGTGTACAAGCTTTTCCGTGTAAAAGCTACTCCGTGCAAAAGCTGCTCTGTGTAAAAGTTTCGGTGCGCCTGAAACACTTCTGTGTGTAAAACTTCTTGTGTGTAAAACTTCTTGTGTGTAAACGCGTCTGTGAGTGTGTAAAAGTTTCTGTGCGTAAATCTCCTTTGTGTAAGAAGGACTTCTCTGTGTAAAAGCTCCTCTGTGTAAAGACTGCTCTGAGTAAAAGACTTCTCTCTGTAAAAGCCTCTGTGTGTGCAAGCTTGCCTGTGTCAAGACTTCTCTGTGTAAAGACTTCTCTGCGTAAAAGCCACTCTGCGTAAAAGCTTCTGTGCGTGGAGGCTTCTGTGTGTAAACGCATCCGTGTGTATACACTTCTGTGTAAACGCGTCTGTGTGTAAAAGCTTCTGTGCGTAAAAGTTTCTGCGTAAACGCTTTTTTGTGTAAAAACTTCTGCGTGTAAGAGCTTCTCTGTGTAAAGGCTTTCCCGTGTAAAAGCTTCTGTCTGTAAGAGCTTCTGTGTGTACAAGATTCTATTTGTGAAACTTCTGTGTGTGTAAGCGTTTCTGTGTAAAAGCTGCTCTGCATAAAAGTTTCTTTGTCTAAAACCGTCTGTGTGTAAAAGTTCCTCTGTGTACAAGCGTTTCTGTGTAAAAGCTACTCTGTGTAAAAGCTGCTCTGTGTAAAAGGCTTCTCCGATCTTCTCTGTGTAAAAGCGTCTGTGTGTGTGTGTGCAAGCTCCTCTTTGTCCATACCACTCTGTATAAAGACTTCTCTGTGTAAAAGCTTCTGTGTGTAACACCTTTCCTGTGTAAAAGTTTCTCTGTGTAAAAGACTCTGTGTGTAAAGTCCTCCCTGTGTACAAGCTTCTCTGTGTAAAAGATCCTCCGTGTAGAGCTCCTCTGTGTAAAGCTCCTCTGTGTAAAAGCTGCTCTGTTTAAAACCCGTGCCAACAGCTCCGCATTTTCAGTGCCACTCCCTCCCAGCACAGCTCTTCCCAAGCTATTTCCCCACCTGTCCGTTCACGCTGATGCGGAGCTCTGTCGAGGCTATTTCCCACGCTTTCCCCGCCTGTCCACCCTGCAGTCGCTTCCGTGTCGCTCCCTCCCTCCCAAAGCTATTTCCCACGGTTTCCCGTCCGTCCACCATGTCGTTGCTGAAGTGTCGCTCCCTCCCACCGGAGCCGCGGTTTCCACCCTGTCGTCGCTTCCGTGTCCCTTGCTCCCAACGGAGCTCCCCAAGCTGCTTCCCACGGCTTCCCGTCCGTCCACCCTGTCGTTGCTGAAGCATCGCTCCCTCCCAACAGAGCTCTCTCCAAGCTATTTCCCACGGTTTCCCGTCCACCCTGTCATCGCTGAAGCGTCGCTCCCTCCCAATGGGGCTCTCCCCAAGCTATTTCCCACGGTTTCCCGTCCGTCCACCCTGTCGTCGCTGAAGTGCCGCTCCCTCCCAACGGAGCTCTCTCCAAGCTATTTCCCACGGTTTCCCGTCCACCCTGTCGTCGCTGAAGTGTCGCTCCCCCCGCAGCAAAGTAAACTAACGCGTTCGAAATCATAAGCAAATCCAGCTATTTGATGCTACTTGGCAGTTGGAAAGGCTGAGCTGGTTCCCCACCAGGCTATGCCACCGCACCTGCTCTGGTCGCCCCCGGCGAGAGGTCGCCCCGGTCGCCCAGGTCGCTCTTGAGCCACAGTTACATCAGCAGCTATACATGTTACATACATGCTACATACATACTACATCATGTTTACATACTTTTACCCGATAGAGGTTCAAATTGATGAAGTAGAATTTGCATGAATTTGCATGTTTGGTGCTCGGAGATGCACTTTGAGAACCCCCTCCGAGTTTTTCTGTGACTGTCACAAGGCCTGGAAGCTAGTGGTTGCTGTTTGAGCTGGCCATGACTAGTTGACTGCCTGCTCCAATCGTGCTATTGGTACAATGCTTCCCGCAGTCACATTGAGATTGTTGAGTATAGATTGCATGACAATGAAGGATATATAGTTACTTCCCTTGCCAAAGCAGCAATTGACAGTTCCAATTTCCAACCAACTCCCAAAACAGCTGCTTGCAGCCTGCCTCTGCAAGTCCCTGCAACGGCGCGACGGCAAATGATTTTTCACTAAAATCCTTTGAACCTCAAGGACTTCCAAAGAAATCCAAAGAAGAGGCCTACTGCCCCTGTTGAGTGTTGCAGCCATCAACAGCCTCATGTTTGAACCAAAAAAGAAGAAAACGCTGCGACGCCAGGCCTCAGGCGCCAAGCGTTGCAAGGCTTCTTCGGCCGCTTGCAACTGGGAGTCCACGGTTGACTCGATTCAAGCTGAAAGATATGATGGAAATCCAGGTTGAAAGATCGCTTCATAAGTTGCAAGTGACACCATGACTGGCCACAGGCATCGGGCACCTGATGCCTCGCTTCCGGGTCATCTGGAGATGCAACTGCACCAAGCAAATGGGGCGATGTCTGTACGAGGTTAGATGTTCCGGTTCAACGGATTCCAGGCTGGCTCATTCTAAAGTTCACCAGAGTCATCCAAACATCAACATGTAGCTTCCCTTCATGGCATCATGGCAATTACTGAAAAATCTTGAAAAACCTGCACTTCGTCATCTTTGTGTTTGGTGCCATCAAAACAGCTCTCACCGAGATTCCAAGCTGCACCGCCTCTGAGCTGCGTGAGCGCTTCTCTGAGTTGTCTTGATGCCAGAGACGGGTTGGAGGTGAGGAGCATCTGCGCAAAAGCGTCCCGCAAGGCCGCAAGGAGCTCAGTTTTCTGGTGCTACTCACTGTGGCTATTATCGGTTGGTATTTGTTATATTTGTTGGTATCTTCCTAAGGGCGTGGCCCATGGCCCATGGGACCTGATCGAAGGCAACAGGGGACGAAATCGCATTGGTTGTGGAACCCTGCTATACACTGATACGGAATGATACGGACAGAATGAGAAGATACATCTACATTAATGCCGCAAAGTCACTCTTGGATTCTCATGGTTGCATCTCAAAACCCCCGACCAATCACGACGGCTTGCACCAGCATCTATTAATCTGTTCACATTTTTTTCACACGCTCTCCTCCAACTCATGAAGTTTCATGAGTCTATCGTCTGCCTTTATCCAACCCCGAAACGTGCAATCCACGGCCGACGGCCATGGTGCCGCAGAAAGTTGTGTGAGCGGTTCAGCAGGGCATGGGATCTATAGGGGAAATTACATGATACGAAAGGCAGGGACCGTTTCAAGGCCCCAAAGTTCAAACAAACAACAGGTGGTCTATGGTGGCCTCAATCAAAATCACAAGAACATAGCCGCGACTGGCTCCAAGTGTGGATGACTGGAACGGGAATCTCCTTAAGTCACACCGTCACACGTCTAAATAGCTGCCTTGATTGCGGAACTGCTGTGGTGCCAGTGTTGAAGGCAGCCGTGCAACATCTGGAGGCCAAAAAAGGAAGAAGACGCTGAACGTATTCTTAGCAAGACAGAAAGGATCGAAAGCAAATCCATTTGGCGGACACACAATGATTAATTGTATTTGAAGATGCTCATTTTTGTCTATGGACCAACGCTTGCAAAATCGTCTTCCTCGCAGCAGACCATGTTTAAAGGATTACAAAATAGATTTGATGCATTTTCCTGTGGTGAATTCCCAACTGTGGCGACGCTTTTCGCGCCAGATCCCTCCAAGAAATCAAGCCGCACTGCGCTAAGTGCTCGTGCAGCGCCGCCCGCGGTAAGTGCCAAATGTCGTCCCTGCAAACATCTTCTGGCTGTTTATCAAGCTGTTGTGGGCCAACGAATTTCAATAGTTTAAACTGACTATGACTAATTGTTTAGGATACAATTTGCGTATAATTACGTGATGTATAATATTGTATAACTTAATTATAAACTTGCATTTTCGAAGGAAGTTTAGAAGTCAAACTTCCGACAATATGGAGAGATGAAAAAGCAGTCAGCAGGGAGAAGAGTCAGAAGAGAAAAGATCAGAAGAAAGAAGATGCAGGTG
>Ga0126342_10008125_pt1 | contig 18773 bp, 17 predicted proteins | sample Cyp1metagenome_FD_92528 | JGI IMG/M metagenome (GOLD analysis project Ga0126342, IMG submission 92528) | Coral microbial communities from Lord Howe Island, Old Settlement Bay, Australia - Cyphastrea 1 metagenome | ecosystem: Host-associated > Invertebrates > Cnidaria > Coral ...
ATGTAGAAGTTTAACGGGGTGGGAGAATTAAACCATTATTGAAGATCTTCAATGAATGTAGAAGTTTAAAGGGGGTGGGAGAATTAAGCCCTTATTGAAGATCTTCAATGAATGTAGAAGTTTAGCGGGGGCTGGCAAAATTAAACCCTTATTGAAGATCTTCAATGAATGTAGAAGTTTGACGGGGGTGGGAGAATTAAACCCTTATTGAACCCTTATTGAAGATCTTCAATGAATGTAGAAATTTAACGGGGGTGGGAGAATTAAGCCCTTATTGAAGATTTTTGAATGAATGTAGAAGTTAAAATTGGGGTGGGAGAATTAAACCCTTATTGAAGATCTTCAATGAATGTAGAAGTTTAACGGGGGTGGGAGAATTAAGCCCTTATTGAAGATCTTCAATGAATGTAGAAGTTTATCGGGGGTGGGAGAATTGCACCCTCATTGAAGATCTTCAATGAATGTAGAAGTTTAACGGGGGTGGGAGAATTAAACCCTTTTTGAAGATCTTCAATGAATGTAAAGTTTAACGGGGGTGGGAGTTTAATATTCCCTAGTACCTGTTTTGATCTTCCCAATTGAACGTAAAGTTTAACGGGGGTGGGAGTTTAATATTCCCTCGTACCTTTGTTGTTTTTCCCATGGGAATTTAAGGTTTAACGGGGGTGGGAGTTGAATATTCCCTAGTACCTGTGTTGTTTTTCCCAGAGGATTTTTGTGAAATTGCATCAACACTTGTTTGGGAATGGGAAATCTCTACCGTATATTATAATATCATATGTATATATAATATATATAATATATAATATATATATATATTTGCAGAGATGTACATTGTACTCACCAGACACTTCGCTCATTCTCCAAGTCTTGCGGCCTCCAGCAAGGTACCGTAGAGAGGCTGCGCCAGGAACTTCGACGAGAGCTTCTCGTAGAAAACTGGGGGCCAAGGCGGCCAAGGCGGTGGCGGAAGCTATGCGGTGTAGATTCAAACCCAGGAATCCTCGAGTTTTCAGATCAACATATAGCTGGTTATGAATTTGTTATGGATAATTTCTTTTCCCCAGGTAGGTCTTGATCCCCATATTCCGGTTGTTGGTGTCATTTTTTATCGATATCTTCTCTCCCCTGTGTGGATGATGCCCAATTGACGCATATTTCTCAGGGTTGTCCTGTAGAACCACCATGTCCCTTGGGCCCGACCACCAGTCGTTGAAGACACTGCACCAAGGTTTCAAGATGGAGTGAACCAAGCAGTAACACAGGCGCGGGATATGTGCTTCGTTAATCCACGACTACAGAATTTCTGAGATTGGGACTGAATGATCTGAATGCATCAGAATCAGCTTCTGGAGGTCTGAACCCTGACTTGGTATAGTGAATGCTTGACATCTTTACGCTTTCGCCGCTCAAGCTTTGGGGGCTGCAGTCTGATCCAAGTGAGAAGTCACATCTCACCACGAATCACCACATATCCCCATCCCATTCGGCTCACAACTCATTCCCAAGAAAAATCTATGGTTGTATGACTATTATCATATTGGCCCATGCTAAAACCTAGATATTTTCCATGGTTCCCAAGTTTTTCCGAAAACCCCCGACTTTTTACCGAGCGCCGTTGAGTCATGGCGGGTGGAGACCTTTCCCAAGCGATCCAACCGTGCGGGAACCCCGCGCGCGCGGCGAAGGACTCGCCTCCCAAGACCCCGCCTCCGGGCCCCAGGGGACGGGCGGAAAGGCTGGCGTGCGGGCTGCCGGCCTACATCAATCGCCCACTGGAACTGGTGGATGCTCCAAGGGCCATACCCCAGGTGGTAAGGGCGTGAGGGTTCACTTGGCTCCAAGTGAGACATGTGTGTTGTAAAACAAATGTAAGTGGATGTCCTTAATTACTGTACACATTATGATATCAGATGAATCGACATACTCAATCTGTATCTATATATCTATTATCTACATATCTACATATCTACATATCTACATATCTACATATCTACGTATCTACATACATATCAAAATCATATGAATATACCCATATTTAACTATAGCTATATCTAGTCATATCTTATATCTATCCATCTTTATCGCAGGTGGATGAGCCTTGGAGACCCCGCGCACCGGCGCTGCGCCCGAAGCCAAAGCACGCCGCCCCTGGCGCCTTCGAAGTTCCCCCCGAGCTCCTGACGTCTTCCGCACGGTCGGAGCTGGTGGTGGGCATCGTGCAGGATGGGCTGAACAGGTGGGACAAAAAAGGGAGCAACTTAAAGAGGTTATTGTGGGAACATCCTGGGAATATACTGGGATAGAACTGAGATTAACTGAATAAAGTATATATGGCAGTGCGTCAAAACCTTGTACCCCTGGTGAACATCAAAATAGCTGGGATTTATGGATGTTCATCCCCCTAAAAATGGTATTAATAGGTATTGATCCATACCCATATATATATATATATATGTATATCTGTATATTGTATTTGGGTGTTGTGTGAAAACTGTAGATTCACCTCCAATTTATAGCCATTTTTTTTTGAGAACATGATGATCAACCATTGGAGTTTTGGATGGTTCAAGGCGGTGATGCAGTGCAACTCTATAGGTGTTTAAGCCACCGATTGATAATCGATGTGGTTTTGTCCAGCAAAGGGATTTCGCCATAATGGTATGGCTAATTTCAAACCATGTGAGAGTGATTTCATGAAGGTTTTTCGTCCAGAAATGGAAGATTTACCTCAAATTATGGGGAACATGATTCTGATGGTTTTAAACCATGTGGGATGGAATGGACACCTATGGCAGCGTTTGTCGACCCGAAGGGTCTGGAGATGCTGCTTTTGAGAAAAAAAACACTGGATCGTTCGGGGTCTAATGTGGGCAACTTCTCAACCTGGAGGGGACCCGCATCCAATTGGACAGGTGGCTGAACAACATCTCCAACGAGATAAGTCATGAAGACCGGGACATCGGCCCTGTCTACATTGATCCACTTGACCTTCAAATCCTGAAAGACCGGCGGATATCGGGCGCATGAAGCACGCCCTGAAAAAGTCATCCACCAAGGGTCATCTAGTCCCAAAAAAGTGAGTTCTTGAGATCAAGTGACAAGACTTGAAACTGTAGCCATATAGATCATGTAGTTACCAATTAGATGTTTACACATGCGCGTGATTTTTTGATGGGTGACTCTGACTCTGAGTGGAAGCTGTGCGAGACTGGCGCAACGAAAAATGCGTGCCAGAAGAGTTGTGTAGTTTGCTACGCCACCAGAACAGCTTGGGGATGGCCACAGTAGGCCTAGGACCCGATCTTCGAGGCACATCTGGATTATTTTTAGGACGATCTGTCCTTAAAATCTGCTGCGCCACTCAATGCGAATGTAGCAAAAAGACGCAACATAAACATATACATAGTTGTGCCCACTAGTGCGGTCCTAGGCCACAGACCTGTGCCGTAGATGTGAGGTTTGCCGTAGCCGTAGAGCGAACACATGGAGTGTGACGCCGAAGTGTCTGACTGTTTAAGCATCCGGCCACCACGGTGTGTCCCCGTAGAAAACAGTCGCAACGGAAAAAAAAACCGTCAGTTGCGGATTCAAACAGTCCTAAGGCCAGTCCGCATACGCATGACTTGTCTTGTTTCCTATATCCATATACATATACATACATATATATATGGCTAGAATTGTTGGTTCTATGGGTGTGTAGAAATAGATAAAACTACTACATCACCATACTTGTTGGCAATCTCCTTGTGAATTTCTGGCTATATCCCCACTTACGTTGATGATGTCCAATGAGAGGTCCTTCTTCGTCCATATACTGATGGATGGACCCCAATCTCAGGCCAAAGAGAGCTTGGTGGAGAAGCTGCTGCGGGTGGAAGGGCCCCAAAAAGAATTGCAGAAGCAGTTCCAGGAGACTAGCAGGTGTTTAGCCCGCAAAGTTGCTTCGTTGGGAAGATGATGATTAGCCAGTGGACTAATAGGAGCTCCCTATTGGACAAATCCAGTTCTGATCAGCGTTTGGTTCCGGGGGAAGGCAATGCGAAAAGCTGTCAAAAGACGGCGCATGTAGATGATATGGCTATAGCTCGAAATTCAAAACCGACAGAGATGGGATGTGAACAAAGCTCGGGATATCAATGATATATGGATATGGTTGCATCAACCATCAGGTGACGGTTGTCATTTCTGCATTCCGCATACCCCAGACGATGTGGACATCAAAGACCACCGGGAATTCTTTTTTTGTTAGCGGCTTGCCATGTTTGATTGGTACCGGAGGGTAGGCGAACCATGAGTTGTGTTCTATCCTAAAGAGGTCGAATATAGTGAATCATGGTTTGTTTGAACAAAATCCCACGGTTGATCATCATTTTTCCCCATTGAAACGGCAACTTCAGAAACACGCAAATATACAATATCACGATATCCCATTATTGTGTTCCCATGATATTCCCATAATCTCTCCTTGGTGATGGTTGCTGTGTACCCCCAAAATTTCAGCTACCACTCCCTCAGGAGCTGCAAAGTTCATCGAGAACCAGTGCTGAAATGCCCTTCAGCAAAGTAAGGGGTTGATATTGGGGCTGGGTCACATGAGATGGCTGAATCAACAAAAATTGCTGGGCTTGACCGCAAAAAACATGGGACTACCGTTTCTCCCCAACTACTATAGATCCAGCATGATCCAGCGATTTCTATCGGGCGCGGCCCGGTTAAAACAAAGGGTGAGTCCCAGGGGATGGTCCTTGGTTGATCCCAGGCTGCAATGTTTGCAAAGGGAAAACCGGAAGCTGGCTGACGACTTCGAAAAGACCAAAGGGAAGGCCTGGATGGCCCTGGATGATGCTGGATGCTGGAGATCTGATATGGGAAGGCCATCCCAAGTAAAAATATTGCCAGATGAAAGCCTTTGTTGAAACAGATCTTAGTGTCTTAGAAGTGGCCACTTGTAGATTTGGGCTTGGGTTTGCGATTGTGGGTTGCAGCGCCAGGGAGTTTCCTATGAATGGAAGATCCCTAGATGTCTTCAGCGTTTGCGGTACTTGTCACTGCCAGGGGCTCTCAGTTGCCAGAGGTCTTCATCATGGTGTAGAAATAGTGGTAGGGCTTGGAGTAGCTTTTGATATGATATTGATGCGTGTGTGTATATGAGAAAAGATAGACACATCAGATCATCAAATCCCATGAACATAGTGAGAATTTTCCCTTCCAATCTTTTTGGGGTTGCGATATATATATATATATATAAATACATATATATATATATATATAAAGCTGCGGGATGTGCCAATACCAGGGCCGCCCGGTGAAACTGCTCCCGTGGCGCAGCCCAGTTTTTTGCAGCGACCCGAGGCTCACTGAGCCGGGACTTTGGTTGGACTCGGAGCCCTTCTATTTGGGCTCCTTAGGGCCGCCGGGGATCCTAGGAGGGATGGAATTGTGATGAAGCCAGTAGGCGTATTTCTCATATATGATGTGATGATATATTACTGATATAGTAAATAAATAGATGGATAGATGGATAGAAAGAAAAAAAATAAAGATAGATAGATAGATAGTTAGTTAGTTAGTTAGATAGATAGATAGATAGATAGATCAGTAGATGAGTCCATAAATGAATACATGAATGAATAGATGAATGAATAAATAGATAGATACATAGATAAACAAATAAATACATAATTAAACAATAACATAAAGAAATCATGCGTCAATGTATGATTCATAAACAATCATAAACATATATAGATCTGATTGTATGCACTGAGGGGCCCAAATCTTCCAGCGTTCTTGCGTATGCATATCCAAATGTTTGCTGCGGAGCGGGTCACATCCTCTGTCTTTGTGCCGTTGCATATGTCATGTCCTTTGCCAGCTGTGCATGATGACCCCAATTGGAGTATTTGAGCAGCTGCGATGAGAATCAGAAATCCAACCGCAAGGTCTGAGAAGCACAGCATGGTGAAGCTTGCGCATTGGTATAGCCGATGCTACCTCGAAAATGGTTGAGAAAAGAGGGTATCCGGGTATCATGATATCACCCACTTTCTGCTTTGTGGTTCCAACCAGTCTTATTTTTTTTTCAATCCCAAAGATTGGAATGATTCGCCCATCACATCTTGTTCTGGGTCGACCACCCAGTCCTTCATAGCTTCTGCTTGTCCCTCTCGTTGCGTGGCATGGGGTCGCTCGCATGATGATGAGAATTGGAGTATTCGAGATCTCCGATGAGAAGAAAAGACCTTACCGCAAGGTCTGAGAGCGGATGCCTTCATGACTTGATGCTTGACCCAGTGTGTTGTATCACTAAAATGGCCGATGGCCGGCCCTGTTCCATTCACAGTGACCTTCCCTTGCCATGGAAAGTCCAACACCGAGGCTAGAAATGCGGCTCTATACCAAAGGTCTGCGTGGTGGGAATGGGCCACGGACTTAGGTCGTCTGACGTGCTGAAGGTATGCCAAGATGCGGTTTCCATAGGTCTGTCGAGTCTGTCGATTTCCCCTGGAAAAGTGCTCCGGAATTGGTGCGACTTTTGATTTTGCAGGAAAGAGATGCGATTTCCTGTCAAATGTTTTGATTAAGCCAATCCAGATTCGGTTTAAGCATCAATTTCGATGATCAAATCACAACTTTTAGCATTTTTCGTTGGACAATGCTTTGCAGTTCGGTCGGAGGAGTACTGGTGCCCTCTCTTAAACCTCTGGATTGAGGCAATGTGCTGTTGCCCTGCGACTTCGAGAGGTGACACCATTTTCTTTTCAAGTCTGTGACCATGAACACCATTGAACACTATTGAAGACATCATTATACCTCAACAATGAATTCAATACATATACATATACATATACTTATACGGTATACGTATACATGTACGTATACGTATATGTGTACGTATATACATACATGAATGTATCTGGACACATAGACCCCTCCAAAAAAGCTGGGGAGTCGTGTTTCCCAGATCCTAACATCCAAATCGTGCCTTTCCGCGACAGGGACAGGTCCAAAGTGCTCTGCCCCTCATGGTGGACTTGCTGGTGCCTGGCGAGATTCATCGAACACTGGGGAAACATCCTGGGAATGATCTGTGGAATGTTGGGTACATATGTGATGAAAAAAAATGTAAATGCAATTGTATTGTAATCTAATGTCATGTCATGTCATGTAATGTAATGCAATCTATCTATCTATCTATATGTCTGTCTGTTTGTCTGTCTATCTATCTATCTGTCTGTCTGTCTGTCTGTTTGTCAGTCTATCTATCTATCTGTCTGTCTGTCTGTTTGTCTGTCTGTCTGTTTGTCTGTCTGTCTATCTATCTATCTATCTTATCTTATCTAATCTAATCTTATCTCATCTTATCTCATCTCATCTCATCTCATCTTATCTCATCTTATCTTATCTTATCTAATCTATTCTAATCTAATCTAATCTAACCTAACCTAATCTAATCTAATCTAACCTAATCTAACCTAATCTAATCTTATCTTATCTTATCCTATCTTATCCTATCCTATCCTAACTATCTATCTATCTATCTATCTATCTATCTATCTATACACCTGATATTGTGATATGACGGTTGGTTTTTGACAAATGACAGACTATATACCCAGATTGATGTCCCCCTTTTCCCACTGGTTGCTTGCTCATCTACGGGGCTCATCAAAGGGGTTGAGGGGTTGGACGATCCGCAACTAGAGGGATTACCCCCAGGTAAACTAACATCGCTATGGACAATGGACCTTTTATAGTGGATTTTCCCACTAAAAATGGTGATTTTCCATAGTTATGTTAGTTTACCAGAGGGTCTATACCATCTGGTTATTTAACCACCATATATCCCTATAAAAAATAAAAAAAATGGTGAATTTTCCCTATCGCTATGTTCCGGTACTGGATTCCGTAGGGGGTATCGCTCGCCATGATCGCTCGCCAGGTTGGTGATTGCACAAGACGTGCAGCCCAGTGCCCAGATCCCGAAGGTGCGCTGCACTGCACCAAAAAAAGGGGGGTTGAAACCTAAACTCTGACATTGGGGACATATATTATGTACATATATGTATATGTATATATATAGACATATGAAGGGGATATCTCATATCATATATATATATAGACATATTCCCAATAAATGGCACAGATCCATCCTCACTGCAGCCCAGTTTTTCATGCTTTGGGTTGGTACCACAGCCATTGGCGAATCATCCCATGGCACCAGATCCCAGGTGGTACCTGGTTGTTCACCAATCCATAGCTGGGGTAAGCATCCCATTCTTAAACAGGTCACTCTTCCGTAATCTAATATAGATATCGAAAACAAACCATTTGTGAGGCATTTTCAGAGACTTCCTTTTATAGCTTTCTATTGATCTATGTTAGTTTCCTTCAAGATTAAAGGGATACGTTTTCTCTGGAGCTAGTAAGTGGACAATAACCATATTATGACAAACTTATATGTAATAGCCGTCAGGTTGATAGGTTATATAATATAGGGTTTATAGACCACATACAACATGTCAGTCTACCACAGCTATATATATACATACATATGTATCCTATATTTTAAGAAGTTATAGCAGTCCTATCCAAATTTACCATTTTTTGGACGGTCCAAGAACAGATGGTACATGGGTTTGTCTGGAAATAGGGTAACTCAAATTCCGGTCATCATCATATGGGTGTCTCTGATGTCATGGGTATATCATGGTTCCCCAAAGAATCACAAATATTGACCAGGAATATTGGGGATATATGGTATGTTTGAGAATGGATCTTCCATTTGGTATATCCCCAATGATGGGTATATCATGGTATATCCCCATTTTGAAGAATGACCAGGATTACTGCAACCAGTGGATGAAATGGAAAAGAGGGACCCTATGTTCAGACAAGCCCATAATTCAAACTTAAACTACGAATTTGGTGTATACCCTCTGATAATCAGACATGGTAGTTGACGATCAACTGTTTTTCTCGCTGATTTTCCCATTCAAATCTCCATTCATAGGGTATTTTTCCATATTTTCCCATGAAGTTTCCATGATTTCCGTATATTCCCTATATTTTCCTATTTTAGATTTCCGCAGGTTTGGATTCAGTGCTATGGCTGGCAGAATCCATGGGTTCGTTGGAGGAGCACTTGGTCCCTCGGAGAGCTGGGAACAGACCATGGTTTCACAAGCAACCCACATGGGGGTTTCCATAAGTGGGGGTTTATAATGGAAAAACCTATTAAAATGGATGGTTTGGGGTACCCCCATTTTAGGAAACCCGGATATGAGGATCTACATGATATTTTTTGGGGAAACAAGTTGGTCTTTCCCAAAATGGGGGACCCCCAGTCGTCACCATGGGTTTTTTCAAGACTAAGTCATGGTCATCCATGACGACTGGATGATTTGGGGGTAGCCCTATTTTAGGAAAGCCCCAAATGGGAATGGGGATAGAACTAACCAACTATGATGTTTTCAGGTACAAAATATGGGGATTCAACCAATGAACAATGGATCTGGATCTGTTTGAAAATGAGGTATCCCCCGAAAAAAGTTACACTTTCAATCGGAAAATTATGATAAACCATCACAGTGATGGAGTTACCATATTTTCAGATAAACCCATGCTGCAGAGAGGAACGCACTTCGAGATAAAAATCACAGCAAGACATCATGTCCAGAGAGCTGCAAGCCTTCACCCTGGATGTGTGTTTATTCAAACTTACAACAGTTATTTGAACCAGTATACTACATGTGAACGTGATACTAATGTACATTAATTATCATGTCTGAGCTATATATATATACACGTACATATATACATATATATATATATACGTATAATATATATATATATATATATACACGTATATATATATGCTACATTTTGTGCGTCATTCAGCTAGTTAGCTAATTCTAATTCACCCAATTCAACGATATTTTATGCAGCTTTTGTAAATTCAGAGGTTTTTTCTCTCGGGCTCGAAATCGAGGGTCCATTTGAGGCAGACCCACAGGGTCCTTCTCCGTGGGATGTGATTTTTTTTTCCCGGGGAGACGAGACTAGACAGATTCAGCTTCGAAGGCGATCCACTGTATCCAATCCTTTGAATACATATCATATGCATTCATATGCAATATGTGCCATGGGTTGCCATGGGTACCACTTATGTAAATTGCCCATACTGGGGGATATGAAAAAAGGGGATTTCCAAATTATGGGATGAACGACCATAGGCCACTACTCCCATGCTCCTATTGTTACAAATGGTTGTTGATGATATAATCCTATTTTATTCTATTGTTGATCCTATGATTAAGAAACACCTATTTTAATCAACCTATTGTTGATGGTTAGATCCTACAGCCAGTCTTCACCATGGCAGCCAGTCATCTTTCAGGTGTTCCCATGATATCCATAGTGATTTAAAGCTCATATTTTACAGTAGGATTACTATGAGAGGAACCCATGTTTTATAAATTATATGAGGTTACTAATCATTCTTAATCCATCATTTTCCCATTTTTTCCCATTGACTAATGAGGGTACTAATCCATGATTTTCCCATTGCAACTTCCCATCATATCCCATCTTTTCCCCTGGCTTCCCAAGGCCGACGACACGGAAGAACTGACGCTCCGAACGGAACTGCCGTGGGCAGCGACCTGTTTCAACGGGATACATGATTGGAATGGGAATATGATAGGATATGAATGGAATTGAATGGATATAGGATGTGTAAGAGACAGAGAGAAGGACAAAAACGACCGAGAGGGAAAGAACAAACAACAGGGACAGAATACGGAGAAAGACAAGAAAGAAGAGAAAGACAGAGAGAAGAAAGAGAGAACAGTTCCTTTTCTTCCTATCTTGTTGTGTGTCCTTCTCTCTGTTTAATCTTAATTCTTCTTCTTTGGCGTTTGTTTCTTCTGCTCCTTCTCCCGCCAAATTTCACAAAGCCCGCTCTTAAGCAAGAGGTTTGCGAATAAGGAATCTGTATAGGGATGTAAGTTTTTTCAAAGCCTGAATCCAAGTTTGAGAGGTTCATATTATTTTGATTGATGCGCAAGATTTAGATACATATGGCTTTCAAAATTTGATGGGTCAGCTTACAAGCCAAGGCTACATAGAAGACATTCGTTGTATAACATTCCATCCATTCCCTCCTATTACAGGCCATTCCTGCTTCAACATGGATGCAGCGCCGGTGTGGTTTGGAACCCCTTTGGAAACCTGTGGTGCCTACCACCATGGCAAGACCGAAGTACTGAAACAATGCAAGTTCTTTGCCTTGGGATACATTTCAATAAACAACCCAACAGAGTCTACAGAGTGAAGTGAATCAAAGTAAATGATATGAAGACTGAAAGTTTGGCCTGTCATGGTGTGTGAAATCAACAATCCAAAGTCCGTGGTCACAATCAAATCTCCTTACGTAATTGCAACCCCCCTTACAATTAAGGAATTGGGGTCCTTCAGTTAAGGATTTCTCATGTACTTTTCAGGATCAAACCTACCAAAAACAGCTTTGTGGCACTAAAAAGTACATGAGAAATGAGCAATCCTTAATCGCTTGTTCACATACCATAGAACAAAATAGGCCAACAAAATTGACCAGACTTGTTGTCGCCGTTGTTCTTGTTTTTGTTCCTGTTCTCGTTGTTGTTGATGATGATGTTGTTGCCGAAAATCCTTAGAAAAGGGCCAGCAAGAGCTAAACACACCTTTTGTTCTTGTTGTCAGTAACTCTTCTTTCCCAGCGCGCTCCCCATTGCAATTGGCCGGTGTCGGCGGATACATGTGCATGTATTTCTACATATATTTATATATACATGCATACATACACATAATATGTATAAATATGGTATAACTAGCGATATATATATATATATATATATGTATGTATACACATTATATATATATACATATACATATGTATATACATAACACATATAAATATATATATATATATATACATATATATATATATATATATGTCATATAAAGTAGGTAAACATAAATTCCATAGGTCAATAGATCATTGCGACCATAAACCATGACCTCCGGGCCAGGCTGTTGGCCGCCCCTACACTGCTAACCAGCCGTGCTCCGAGCAGCATGGGGTCCTTAGGCTGGCACCAACCGTGAGAGCCTGTTCACTTAGTGGATGATGCTTATATATATATATGTATATACATATACCCTCTGGTAAATTAACATAGACCCTGAAAATAGCAAGTTTTTAATGGAAACTAGTCTTCCAACCCCTATCTGCCAGGGTCTATGTTAATTTACCAGAGGGTAATAAGTGAGCTTTTTTTCAATAACTACTTGATCACCATCATCCAGGTATTGATATAAAAAATCATTATATCATTAATTAACTGATGGATTATCATTAATCATTAATGGTTATTATAGGTGAACACCAACTCACCACTTTTCAAAAAACAACTGGACATGGGACATTTGATCGCCTTCTGGTACTCTATTCAATTCAAAATTTGAACATAAAATCAGCAATTCTCCTCAAAAAACCTCATGAAACATCGACGTACCCTCTGGTAATTTAACATGGCTATTGAAAATGGCAATTTATAATGGATTTTCCCATTAAAAATGGTGATTTTCCATAGTTATGTTAGTTTACCACAGGGTAACATGGTCATAAAATGCTTGGTTTCATACACCCCCCCCCCCCGGTATTTTCGCTGGTTAAAATCCCGGCCTTTTTGGGCCTTGGTTCGCCTAATGCCGCTTGCAGATGACCTCCGACCGGAGCCACAGAAGCAGGTGGGGTTTCCATGTTTGCTAGAAAAACCAATCATTGTATAATAACACACACACACAGATATATATATATATTGGCTTCCCAAAATTGGGGTACCCAAAATCGTCCAAAATTAGACCATTTACGTATTGAAACCAATTATTTTGGGATACCGTTATTTGATTAAAGCTCCATGTATTTGTACAGTTAACTATGTACATACAGATAATGACAGATACTTATTTATTCGGGTCCAATTTTTGAACCCAACCCCCCAGTGGCCAATCCATCTCATATTTTTGGGAGGCGGAAGTTCTACGGCAAACTCAACAGCCAGGGCGCTAGCCTTGACTTGAAACGTTCAGCTGGGTTAGATAAGAATTTCAATGTGATGGAATATTTGTTAGAGTTAGATCCATGTTAAGACACAAATTCAGTGCAGTCCACATCTTTGGGTACTGGAAAAAGATAGGTTTTCAGTTGGACCTTCAAGAAATCCATTGGGTCAAGCTGAAGATCCCGCTGGTCCCATCAACTGAATTGACCCATACCCAGACCTGAGTATTTTGTAAGGACTCTGGACCTGAAATCGCCGGAAACTCAACTGCTGCAGAATGTTGCCGTGTTGCCAATCAATTTGACAGTTTTGATATCAAATTTAATCTCTCTTTTCTAAAAACTTCTGGAATTTCGCTCTCTGAGCTCTTTCAATTTTGCTTCTGGCGTCATGCTGGTCCCAGTGGACCCCAAATCTGGAGATTTTGAGGCGCCCAGAGACGAGACCGGTGCGAGATGTTCGCGGTGTTGGGATCTGCTCGTTTGCGAACCGTGGGGCCTTGGCGGACCACCATGGCGCCACAAGGATTCGTAAGCAAAATGGATCAACAAGTGAAGCATTAGACATACATGGCTATCATGTACGGAGAAGCATGTTGACTTGTCTAACTATATGGATTTATATGGGATATCTCAGTATAGTTGGTTGATCAACTATCCCATCTCAGTATAGTTGGTGGATAGGGAAACCCCTACTGAGCCAGGTGCCAAGTCGCGAGCAGTTTCCGACTCTGCTGGGAGTCTCAGCAGTTCTGTCTGGTGGGTCGCTTCGGAGCCTTCGTTTGGTGATATGTATTTCTATCATATAGATAGAGTATCACCACATGAGGGGTCCCATTTTTTAAAAATCCAGACTTAGTGTTTGACATTCTAGATTTTGGTCCAGAATCCACGCATTGATGATATGATATCTGTATATTTTCTGGTTCATATTGATAATGGATATGTTACATTGACGTTGCGCATTAGATTAATTGAGGAGATGTTTGAAGGCCAGGACAGTCTAAACACCTAGCATGTTTAAATGTCAAGAAACAACCCATGTCTCTTCAGCTGGTTGTCGTTGTCGCCTTTTTTGTCTTGAGGAGAACAATGCCAACCTTTCAGATACCTTGAGAATCCAATGGTTATTTCTGACTAAGAAATCATCAACATTTTTTCTTCCCATAGCCCACTCAGCTTGTTTTCGCTTGGTTGTCAGCTGACACGGGGATGGGCCTTGCCCCCACCCACCATGGCCGGGGGATGGGCCTCAACAGGCCGCCCACGTTACTCTCGGATCCCAGCAGCAGCCGCAGCCCCGGGATCCGCCAAAAGCGGGTTTTTTATTCATGGCAGATTCTCTGAGACCAGGTAAGTCTAGGAAGAAAAGCTTTGGAAGTCAAAAAGGTCAAGGAATTAAGAGCCCAATTTGTTTCATACCCAGTTTCTGGTTCCTAACAAACCGAGTCTGGAATTCGGGAACGGAGCCAACCTTTTTTTTTTCAATCAGTGAAACTGAACTGACAGCTGATCCGCTGGAATAGTTTTTCGCTGAGGTGGAGTCTTTGCGCTACGGGGAACCTGGGGTGCATCCAAGGTGCCACTCGAAGCTTTTGGTTTTTTAAATGGAACTTCTAAGATGTTGCTACGATCAAATAGTTTTAAACAAAGAAACATCAAAGAGACCTCTAAGCCATGATTTCCAAGATTTTTACAAAGAAATCAATAGTTTTCTTTGGCCGGTGGCCTACAGGTCTACAGTTTGTTTGCCAGCAGATACGTACCAGGCAAATCCATTTGAAGAGATGATACCCAGCAATGGACAAAGGACCGTCTGATGGAGAGGAATGGAAAGAGGCGGCGACAGTTGGAAGTTGTGTTCCTCGGAAAAACGGGTGCACATTAATTTATAATATATGTACATATAGTACTACTCAAAAAGATATAAACTTAAACTTGCCACTATTCTAGTATGATTTCACTTTTCTATCATCTTGGGGACTGGTGGAAAAAAGGCAACGGTCAAATACTTTTGTGGCCATTTTCAGACACCCCTATCTTCCCCCCAAGAGCTTCAATTTGACGGGAGGGACGCTGAAGTTCTGAATAAATCTGACCTTCACATCCAGGAATCCAGTTGCTGTCCCAGATGATGATGCTGCCAGATAGGTTGAGCTGCAACTTTGCAGCGGGCAGAAAAAGTCTGCGCATTGTACTTTGCTTTCTGACCAGCAGAGTTTAGGTGTGGTCAAGTCGATCGGGAGTCGTTGGAGAGACTGCAGTCACCTGAATTTTTGCTGCAGCTGGGTTCGCAGTGACTCGGAACATCTTGGAATGTCCACAGATGATGACAGGATGATGTCCATCCCAGCAATTCGTTAAACCCACAGCCTGGCAGCCAGCAGCCACTGCCCCTGCCATGGAGCCAGAATGAGTCTGGAAGAGCCAGGTCCGAAAAGGGGCCATGGCAGCTCTCAGAGATGGGGATTTTAAGCATGATTCAGCCTACGACAGTCCCATTATTTTCCCTTTATATATATACGTGTATTTATATACATACATACATATATATATATACAATATATATATATATATATGTATGTATGTATGTATATATATACCAATATATATATATATATAAACAGAAGGGGACACCTTGGGAGTGCGGTTTTTCATTGCATTCTGCAACCACTGAAACTGCACATCTTTGCAACCACTGCATCTGCGATGGTTCTCTCACTGCTTTGCAACCATTGACGATTTCTGCTTGGTTTTTCTGCAATGGCTAATCAAAACCAAAATCAAAAAAAAAACAATAAACCAAGAAACCAAGAAACCAAAAAACAAAAAAACGAAAAACACACAAAATGACAAGACCCAACTCTCTGCCACTACTCCCCCCCTTGGGGTGTGCAATCTTGTTTTTGTTTTTTTTTATTTTTTATTTTTTTGGTTTCTTGGTTTTTTAGTTTTTTGTTTTTCTGGTTCGTTGTTGGTTTTTTGAAGGGCTGGCAAAACAACACAAAAGTGAAGGACCTTGACCTCACTCTTTGCCAGTTCGCCCACTTTAGGGGTTACAAACTTGCTTTTGGTTGATTTTATTGGTTGCTTTGGGCCTGTGGTTCCATTAGAAAATCATGTAAAAAAACATGGCAAAATGCAGGTATCACTGGAGGAAGCTTGGGGGCAGATTACAGTAGGCAATTTTGTTTGTTTATATATTTTTTCCAAAACTGTGTTGAACACATGCAAAAACATAGGCAGCCAATGAATATGTCGAATTTATTTTGATATTGACATTGTTGGCTCAAACCCTTGAGTTAACACATATTCAAATACTTTGAAGGATTCCCTTGAAAAGGAGTGATGCATCCCTTTGAGGTGAGTGCTCCCTTCAACAAGTGCATTTCTTTTAAAATGGTAGAGCATCCTATTGAAGTAGGTAAATGAGCAACCCGCTGAAACCGTTGCCCCCTCTTGCACATGCAATGCCCTTTTCACAATATATTTTCTTAAATGAAGAAAACACGTAAAATATGTCCTTCACAATTGCTTATCATTTTTCTGAATGCATAATGTGATATTTTTCCAAGACAACGAACCATATTTTGGGAATAACATCCTTTGGTGTAGGCAGCTCTCCTCTTGAAAAATATTGTAATTTGAAGAATGTGCATCTTTAAATCTTAAGACAATCAATCCAGTTTTCCAAGAATGCTGTTTCTTCACAGGAATATTTTTTGCCATACAGGACAATATTCTGTTGTTCAGTGGTAAGAAGCGAAAGAGCATTCTTTAATAGTGCGCACAGTTTCAAACATGTTGCACTTTTGAAAGGGATGCTCTATGTCAATAATACTGCATATAGTATGCAGAAATATTGACTTTTCTAAAAGGGGTAGCTCCTTTGAAAGGAGGGTTAGACATCTGGAAATGCACACTGCACTCCTTCAAAGGGCATGGTGCAACTTTTCAAGGAATACTTCATATTTTGTTTGGATATTGCCCCTGCAAAAACGCACGGCATTGCCCCAAAGGAAGATTACTCTTATTCAGAAGCGTATGTTTGTTTTGAATGCTGCATTTGTTGGCAGGTATGGGGATGTTGTAATTATTTTGAAGTCATCTAGCATATTCTGCAGAAATTGTGTTTTGTTGAAGGGACACTGTAGTAGCATTTATCTAAGGTAGAGTGAACACCTGGACACTTCTTCAAGCAATCCATGCTCTCTAGTGGACATGAACACAGCTTCATTTGTAGCTTAAGCTTTAATTTGATTACAGCTTTGAACAAAAAAACAATAAACAAGTGCACTCCCACAGCGTCCTGCTCTCTATAGACTCTATATAAACCTATTGAGACCCTCCAAGTACCCATTACAACAGATGGGAGAAACATCTCCCCAAAGCATGGGTAGATTTTTTGGTTTCTACACGCACTACCATCGATGGAAAAGCCATGGGGAACCACGAAAATCGTCTGGAAATGGTTGATTTTCCGCATCTTTTGTATATTTCGCCAGACTCGCCAGGCCAAAGTTGTTGGCGTCTCTCCGTGGCCTTGGCTCTGCGCAAGCGGCCAGTGGATGAGAGGCCTGGCCGGCTACGTGGCTACGAGGGTGACGGGAGGTGTTTTCGAAGCACCTGAGGGATGTAAGGGATCAATAGTCTGGTATAGTAGTAGCCCAAAAAGATAGAAAAGGTGACATTTACCAGATTTACCAAGATTTACCACTGCATTAGTGGGACTCTACTGTTCTGCATCTTTCTTGGGGCTATAATTGCAAACTATAACCAACAACATTAGGATTTAGGGCAAAATAGATGTAAAGGGTATATAGATTAGGGGCTTGCAAGCAACAAAAATGGGACTGGGGGATGATGACCGGCAAATTATGAGCCAGACCCCTATGTCCCAGAATTGGTTTGTCCGGGAAAACTTGCAGGGTTTACCCCTATATTTCATTTGAAAAACATGCTTCCTGCAATTTTTCTGTTGAAACATTCCATTGACAGCGAAATCAAGTCGGGGGATAGAAGCAACACAATTGCAAGCCCAAGCCACTGATATTAACATGATATGTGACATGATAATCGTGTGGTTATCCTCAGAGTGGCATGCTTTTAGGTCACCAATGATCTCTGGTCTAAGGAGTCAGTGTTGATCTATATCTATAGCTAATATATCTAATACCTTCGAATACAACACATAATGATATTAAAGTTGTATTAGTTTAATATTAGCTATGATAGTTTCCATATAGTTGGCTAAGACATGATTTTTCACCATAATCCAATTTGTTTCAACATCTGTTCAGCTCCTTGGTACCGATGATTTCCTGGCGGTTTCACGTTTCAGCTGCCAGGTCGCCGACGACGGCCTTACAGCGCCGGCTGACTGCTCTAGATCTCACGCTGATTGGTGCCATGCCGCTGGGGAAACCTGGTGCGTTTACGAAGGTCACGAATGATGTTGATTTATGTAACATATCGATCTATCTAACGTTATATCTATCTGTGCTTATACCTATATGGCATATATATATACAATTACAGTATATATAATTATATATCTATATGTATGTGCATGTGTATGTGTGTGTATATATATATATATATAACCCTCGGGGCCCCAGGTTTCCGCAAGGGGTGGGGTGGGGTGGGGCATGTTAACGTCATGTTC
>Ga0126342_10008126_pt1 | contig 18772 bp, 31 predicted proteins | sample Cyp1metagenome_FD_92528 | JGI IMG/M metagenome (GOLD analysis project Ga0126342, IMG submission 92528) | Coral microbial communities from Lord Howe Island, Old Settlement Bay, Australia - Cyphastrea 1 metagenome | ecosystem: Host-associated > Invertebrates > Cnidaria > Coral ...
AGAATTGAGATGAAATGAGAAGAGCTGAGATGAGCTGAGAAGAATTGAGATGAAATGAAAAGAGCTGAGATGAGCTGAGAAGAATTGAGATGATATGAGAAGAGCTGAGATGAGCTGAAAAAAGCTGAGAACAGAAAAGAAGAGCTGAGATGAGCTGAGAAGAATTGAGATGAAACGAGAAAAGCTGAGAAGACTTGAGATGAAATGAGAAGAGCTGAGAAAAGCTGAGAACAGAAAAGAAGAGCTGAGATGAGCTGAGAAAAGTTGAGAACAGATAAGAAGAGCTGAGATGAGCCGAGAAAAGCTGAGAACAGATAAGAAGAGCTGAGATGAGCTGAGAAAAGCTGAAAACAGATAAGAAGAACTGAGATGAGCTGAGAAAAGCTGAGAACAGATAAGGCGAGCTGAGGTGAGCTGAGAAAAGCTGACAACAGAAAAGAAGAGCTGAGATGAGCTGAGAAAAGCTAAGAACAGAAAAGAAGAGCTGCGATGAGCTGAGCAGAATTGAGATGAAATGAGACGAGAGATGAGCTGAGAAGAATTGAGATGACATGAAAAGAGCTGAGATGAGCTGAGAAGAATTGAGGTGAAATGGCAAGAGCTTTCACAACTTCCGGGTACAGTTTTTGAAGGACATCTCGAATTTCTTAACTTCCAACTTGCACGTTTTTGGCGGCTGTCTTGCAGGAAAGCTCCATTTCCACAACTGCAGCTTGTAGTTTTTGAGGGGCTTCTCCCACGACAACTTCGTTTTCACAACTGCAGCCTCCAGTGTTTGTAACATGATCATGTCTCAAGCGAAATGCTTTCTGCTTCTTGAGAGATGACATTTGTAACATGATCATGTCTCACGCGAAATGCTTTCTTGACATAGCGGACGCGCGAAATCGCCAATGTTTCAAGGCCGAATGCGGCTCGGAAGATGGATGGAGAAAGTCTGCCGCGCACCCTGTCCAAGACCGTCCGGGCAGTCGTGGATTGGCTCCGCGATGGAACTGAAGTTTCAACAATTGCCCGGCTCTCTTGCCAACATGTATTCGAGTCGCTTTGCAGCGAGAGCCGCCCACGCCCAGAGAATTGGATAGAGAGGAAAGGAGCGTGCGTACTTTGCCCAACCACAGCCGACTGGGGTCAAACTTGGCGGCCCTTTTGTGGCCGAACAGGAGGCCAGGTCCTGTGTGGGGGCATCTGCTGCAGAAGTTGGGCCCAAACTAGGACCAATGTGGGCAACATGGCCTTGCACGGCCAGCCATCAAAGCCAAAAAACCTTGGAAATAGCAGTAACGCTGCAAGTTTTCAGCGTGTCGCATTGAATCCGCAAGATTGGGGCCGTTGGGCCAGCTTGGGCTCGGGCTGCCCCAAGAGCGGCCTAACTTGGCCCAACTTGATACTTGCGCCCACTGGAGCTCAAGTTGGCGCTAGTGCTGAAGTTGAATCCAAATCGATCCGGATGAATGTGAGGTCCAAGTCCAAGTCGCGTCCGAAGGTACCGAAGCGCGGTAGCTTAGCAGGCTTAGCAGCGAGGGATATGAACGGACAGATCCCTCAGTCAGATTGGTACAGCTTACAGCTGGGAGGGGGCATGTTTGCGCGGGCGAGGTCACCAAATTGCACGGGACTGCGGTAATTTGCCCATTTTCCAGATCGGCCCAACATCGGCCAAATGCACCGTTTCGATCCGACATGGCCACAACATCGGCTCCACTTGGGGCCAACTTCGGCCAACAAGGCCCCAACTTCCACCCAGCCTGGGCCCACTTGGCCCCAACTTTGGCCCAGCTTGCCTCCAACATGCCGCAGCTTGGCCCCAAGTTGGACCCTGGGGCCACTTCGGCCCAAGTTGAGGCCCACATGGCTTCAACATGGGGGACATGGCCGGCCCAGTCCGAAATCACCAAAACACCTGTTATCACTGATATCTCCCACGTATTTTGGGCATCGATGACGCTTCGTGTTGAGCAATGCACACCATGTTATGTCCCCGTTGGGCCCATCTTGGCGCGAAGCTGTCGCCAAAGGGTCCCAAGTTGTGGGCGGTTTTTGGTGAAGCTCCTCACAGGTGCAAGTGGGAACATCTCGCCCCCAAGCTTAATTTCCACATACGCTTACAGCCTTAGCAGGAGGTCTCACGCAAAAGCGTGGTTTTCACAACTTCGACTTGCAGTTTTTGGCGGGCGCCTCGCAGGAAAGAGGCCCTTTCGCATGAAGGGTTTCCTGGCACGTTCTTGCCAACGTAGTTTTATAATGTTTTTGCAGCGTTTGCGGCTCGCAGCTTGCAAATCGAATTGGGGTGGCTGCAAGGTGGCTTCTGATGTGTCTCTGTGCGCTGTTGTTATCATTTTGCAGGTAAACCTGGAAACACCTGCGGAGAGCTGGGCAGAGCTGAGATGAGCTGGGAATAGCTCTGGGCAGAGCCAGGAAAAGCTGGAAAGAAGAGCTGAGAGACGATCTGAGAAGAAATGAGACAAGTTGAGAAGGGCTGAGAAGAGTTGAGATGGGCTGAGAAGAGCTGAGTTGAGAGGAGCTAAGAAGAGCTGGGACAAGCTGGGACAAGTTTTGAAGAGATGAGGCGGAAGTCTAAAGAGAAAAGAAGCCAAGAGCAATAGACGTCAAGACGAAAAGATGAAAAGAGAAAGAGATGTCGGATGACGGCGATGCCAAGTGAGTGTTTCTGCAATGCGCACAACGCTGCTTGACTCCCTTTCTAATTTTTGAAACTTCCGCCCCTGGCCTAGAAACTACTTGTATGTCAAAACTCGTTAGCTGCTGAAACTGAAGCTTGACCATGGCAGAAAAGGGGTAGATTGGTCACAGGCAACGTACTTGCAAACCAGTGGCACTCATGTTTGCCGTGCTGAAATGTGCTAAACATCGTTTGGGCAGCCGTTAAATGAGGAATCAGGATCCCAAGGCCTGATCAGGCACCTATTTGACCAATGTTGGGTTGAGTTTCTCATCAGGTCTCTTGCAGAACGGTTAAACGTAAATCTTGGAACCGTCTCTGCTGGCTGCAAATACAAACCTCGCCCCTTGTCCCATAGATTTAGCACATGTGCATTGCAGGGCAGCTTCTACCAATCGACGCCCAGTCTAAGAAACATCGTCTTGTCGAATGTCCTGTGCCGGCGACCATCGATTTCAAACCGAGCATCGGTCAGGACGAGACGGTTCAGGTTCGGCTTGGCCATTATTATCTTGCCAAAGTCAGGATCTTCCCTGGATTGCGGCAGTCGGATGTATGCCCCGTCAGCTTCACAGAGTGTGCATGGGAAGTTGCGGCACCCTTTGGCTAAAGCAAGAGTAACAAATTTGCGGCGCAATGGTGGTTGGCACAGGTTGATTCGTTGTTGGGGTTTCAAAAAGCATTGTATTGTATCTGTTTGTGGGGGATTGGGTGTCCCAGGTGCAACATAATTTGTGGATTTGTTCGTGTTTCTTCTTATTCCTTTTCATTCCGGGCCTGTTTCCTTCCTATTGCCGCATTGGGAACCAACATGTTTCATTTGCGTGCTATTTGCATCAATGTGCTACGCTTTGGGCTTTCGAGTATGGAGCTGGAATGCTTCGCTCGTATGCATTTTCAGCGTTTCTGCAACATTTTGGAGGGCCTTGGCCTTGGCCCTGTCATGCGGTTGAATGGTGAATAGTATGTAATAGGCTTCTGTTGCTCTTGCGTTGGCTGGCTTTCAAACGGTTGTTGTTATCTTTGCTGCTTTTCCCTTTGGTTTTCTGGTGCTTTTTCTGTTGTTTTTTCTTCTTTGTCGTTGTCTTTACCATTTTTGTCTGTTGCTGATGCTTTTCTCGTCGTTTTGCCCCGGGGCCGAGAGCCGAACATGTATGGCCCCATGAGCTGTGTTTGGCCTCTTTTGGCCCTGTTGCGTCCATGTAAACATGGTTGCGCATGCGCTTACTTTGTCCGGCTTTGGTGTCGGGGGTCGGCGGGGCCGTTGACATTCAGTGCACGTGCGTGTCATTTAAGACGCTTTATGTGCATATGTACATCTGAGGCTACGCTGATGGCCCGCCCTGGGAAGCAAGCTATTCCTGCAAGCATGAGCTCAAAATCGAGGGGGATCAATGCCCCTGTGCGCTTGTTGTGCTTGTTGCGGTGGAGGTATAGTCGTGCTAACTGTGCTGACTTGTTGTCAACCCGCGGCGAAGAACTTATCAAAGGCTGGAAAGAAGCAGATGTGCGTGAGCGCAAGTGGAACTTGTCTTTCCCTGCAGCGAAATTTGAATCCATTGAGAACATGATTTCAGGCAGCTCCAATTATATAATTCAACAAAAATCGTGTTCGGCTACGGCGAGAATGACTGAACGCAGTCAGAAACGATGTGTTTTGGAGTTGTTTAAGGCGGCAAGCAACAGAAATTCCTACGGATAACGATGGCATGATGATTTCAGCTACAGAAAAAATACATTTCGACCTGCTCGGTTTTCGACCCAGCGGGCTGTTCTGCTGCGAACGGCAAGCCGGCGGCTTGATGGCCGAGGCTCAACAAACCTTTGGTCAAGACAACCACCAAACAGGCAGCTCCACCTGCAGCAAGCGTGGCTCAGCATGGTTCATGTGCGCGGTGATTGGTATACAACCCGCCTGAACTATCACCTCACCAACTGCGTCACTGTTCAAGATCTGTCTCTTTTCTTTTCGCTGCTTCACCCTGAATCTCCAAAACTAGTAAATTTAGGTGTAAACAAAATAATAGGTAAATTGTGGGGTTTACTAACGTGTGAGTTTTGGTAACATTTTACTGATGTTAGTAAACAATTACTTACGCTAGGAGATTTACTAACGTAAGTGAATGTACTTGTGATGCACTTTTGACAAAAACAAAAGACATGCACTTTTGATGCACTTTTCATGTTTCATACAATTTACTGACATCAAGAAAATTTGCCAAACATTTACGTAAATTCTTCGCTTTAAGTAAATTTACTAAATTAAAAAAATACGAGTTTTGGAGACCGAGGGCATCAAAATTCCACAACGAACTGCGGAGCTGCCCCGCGCACATCGTCCAACCATTTTGCGCTGGGGCCATCGACACCATTTGAAAGGTGTTCATAACATATACAGATTATACCTATCTGAACGACAATGCCTGGCCCAGGTTTCGGCGCAGAGCTACCCCAACCCCCCACCTGCTGCCATGACATCCTGACTTTTTTGAATGAAAATCGTTGGGACGTGTAGGCGCGCTTGAAGCTGCATCTGCAGGACCAAGCCTTGGAAAGTCTGGACCGATGAGATCGCCAAACCAGGTATCCAGAGAAAGAGGCTGAAGTTGACAGCCACCAATGTAGAACATAATGCGTGCATGTACACATAATGAAAACAAGGAAATGCATGTGTATGCGCGTCAAAAAAAATGAAAATTTCAGGACATACTATGATACATAATATATATATATATGTATGTGTGTGTGGATGTATTTATGTATGTATGTATGTACGTATGTACGTATGTATGTATGTATGTACGTATGTATGTACGTATGTATGTAACGTACCTACGTATCTACGTACCGTGCGTACGTACCTACGTATGTATTTATGTATGTATGTATGCATGCATGCATGTATGTGTATGTATGCGCGTATGAACATGTATGAACGTATTAGGCATATAGGCACGCAGGCATGTATGTAGGCAAATTGTAGGTGTGTATGAAGATATGAGTAGTCCGTAGGCATGATGCTAGGTTGGTTCATCCATGTCATCCATCTATCATATCATCTTAGCATATTCATTTTTCATCCTTCATTTTCATTCATTTTTCCCATCATATCATCCATCATCTTTTCCATTCATCAACCATTTCATCTCATCATTCCACCATATCATCATTCATCTTATAATTTGTACTCATTTTCACCATGTAATATTTCATTTCATGTATCATTCATCTTACCAGCCATCTTCATTTTCATATTCATCATTCGTCTATTCATTCATCAATTCATTCATCATCTTCATTTTCATCATTATCATCCATCATAGGGTCATAGCAACGAACCTAGCATCATGCCACCCCGTAGAAAAACTAGGTAGAAAAATGATATAATAAAGTTAATGTATTGTATCAACATTTATTCATCACAACAGACATAACCGGCAGCCAATGGTTTTGGTTTTCTAAATCTGTTTTTATTTGTTTCTTTTTCTTTTCTGCTTCTTGTTCTTTGATTTCTTCTTTCAATTTTCTTGTTCTCTTAATTCCATGCTCTGGTGGTAATCCATCCATTACATTTCTTACTTTTTCTAATCCAATATAATATGGTTCTCTATTTGTTCAGGCGTCATGTTTCTAAATTGGTCTTTGTATTCTTCAAAACAATTAATTTTTCTTTTTTCTTTCTCTTTTCTCCCGCGCGCTGCCAGCCACTGCGGGCCGCAGCGCGTACGGTCGCGGCAGTGCGGCGCGCTCGATGGCGCAACAGCAATCGCAGCAATTGCTGGCAATCGCTGCCCCAGCGGCCGCCGATTTCGCACGCAAGGACGAGGAGGCGTTGGCCGGCGCCACGGGTTGGCGCGAGCTCCGGGTACCGCCGATATAGATGGCTGCTGCGTCGACCCGCTGATGGGCGCCCCCGTCCGTGTCAAGGGGAGACGAGGGTTGCGTCGCAGCATAGCGCTTCCCCAAGGGCTGTGGCGCTGTGGATGACTAGATCCAAGCAGCGCCGGTCGTGACTGGACACCCCCGGCGCTGTGGTGGCTGCCAGCCATTGCTGGGGCACCACGCGCCCATCCGCCCCAACCGCTTCCCGTGCGACGCGAATCCTTGCTCGGCGGGCGAAGGCGCCACTGCGTGGACAGGCCAGGGCATGGTCCCCCCATTGATCGAGGCGCCCTCCGCAGCCTGGCAGGCCTGGCTGCGATCCGCAGCTGGCTGCCGTGAGGGGTAAGGGCAGTTCATGGCAGGCGGCTGCAAAGTGAGGCCGGGGTCGGTCGGGACGGCGGTAAGCCACGCCCCTGCCCCTGGGCCGGATTGGGAGCGGAGCAGTGACTGTTGGTTGGGTGGCAAGTGGGGCAGCACGCGGTCCTCTCGGTAGGAAGTGAAAACAACGAGAGATGCCGCGTGCTGCCAGGCATGCCGCCGCAGTGCTGGCTCCGCTTCGTCCAGAGCCGGCGGGCTGGCTGGGGCGATGAGGTGCTCCCAGGCAGGGCGGTGGCCTCACCCGGCCTCGTCCAGCGTGGCGCCTGCTGCGACTGCTTCGCGCAGGCACTAATAGCGCCGACAAGGTCGCGACGACCGCAGCATCATGGCGCGCGGCGTATTCGCCCGCCAGCGTTGGTGGGACAGTACGCAAGATGTGTTGCGCTCGCGGGTCGGCGCAATAGGTGAGCAGGAGCCAGCTTGCTTGGAGATCGGCCAGTTGGGGCAGCTCGTCCAATAGAATTTGCTGCGCAGCTAAGTGCAGGTTAAGCTGCGCTTGGGCGCAGGCTGGCGAGCCGATGGGGGTGCCAAGCGCGAGAAAGCCGTGGGTTTCCGCTATGGTGTCGGCGCACCACACATCCTCACCTAAGGTTTTGATGTCAAGGGGTGCTTGGCCTCCTGCTCTGGAGAAGACGCGGGTCTTTCCTTGGTTGGCTTGTGGGCCGCGACTGCGCGTGTGAGGACATCGTACGCTGCCCGGGCATGGGGCACAGTGGTGACGACATAAAGGTCATCCAGGTAGGCTGCCAAAGTGGCATTGGGGGGCAAGGCGGCGTTGGCTCCGACAAGTGCCCGGTGTTGCGCCAGTGAAGACAGCTGGGGCAAGGCTGTCGCCTTGTTCCAAGCCTTCCCCCTGGGCAATTCATCCCACCAAGAGTAGTGCGACACTTCAGAATAGAAGGCCTTGGTGTACGGCAGCAGCCCGGGAACGACGTGTCGAGCGAGGCGCGCAGGAGCGCCGCCAAGGCGTCCCTGCCGGCGCGGGCCTGGAGCGCGTACTGGTATATGGGCGCGTCGCCTGGTCGATCTGTGCTGCGTAATGGTGTGCAAGCACCCTGGAGGTGAGCCTCCGGAATGCATCGCCGGTCGCGATGCCACGCACCCCGCCAGATGGCTTTTGCAGGGCAGTGAAGCGCGCTAAGCGCAAGGCCAAGACGGGCGCAGGCACGTTGGCAGCTGCGAGGGTGGTGACTGCATGGGCTAAGAGCGCGAGCGCTTCTTCTTCGGCCTGCAGCACTTTGTAATGGTCCGTGGTGGCGCCCGAAGGGCCGGCAGCAGACCCCCTCTTGGCTGTGCGGCGCGCATCCGCAATGGTTGCAGCTGCAGTGAAGTGCAGTGGCGGGGGAGGTGGGGTGGCCGCGATGTCTGCTGGGATGGGGCGGAGGAGGGCAGGGGGCCGACGCTCCGGGTCCCGTAGCGGAGCCAATGTTGCTGTGGTACCTGGAGCTAATGCAGCGCTTGTGAGCGTTTGGCGGGCGCGGCTCAAGTCCCTAGCGCGGACCTGCTTGCAGGCGCGCGCCCTTCGGCGCTCAGCTACAGGTGTTTGCTGCGCCTGCCGGAAGGGTGGCGGTTGGGACGCTGCCGTGTGGGCCGCGATGAGAAGTGCTTCCCAGTCCCCTGCTAAGAACTCGTCTATACCCGCTGTAGGAGCGCACGGCGTCCGACTGTGGGGCCGGTCGGCGCTTGGTGGAAAAGTAGGCGGGGGAGGAGCAGGAAAAGGCGCCAGGCTCGCTCGTGTTGTGGATGGCTTGCTGCGTGTCGGGCTATGGTTCGCAGCGGCAGCAGGAAGGCTTGGATGGCCGGCTGGTGTAAGAACGCTGGCAATGTTTGGAGCATGCGCAGCGGCACGCGAAATTCAGCCGTGAGGTCAACGGTGTCCAGCCAAACCCAGCATGAGTTTGGTATGCGTGGCGCGTCGCGGCGTGCGCGGCGGGGGCCGGCAGCGCCGGGGCGTCCTGCTCAGAAGCGTCTGCCTCCTCATCGCTGGGGAAGACTGGAACAGCGTGTGGCTCTGCGGCGGCTGGCGCGGGGGCCAATCGTTGGGCGTGGTGGCTGAAGGCGCGCATGGACAACATCCGCCGGGGCGGACGCGCAGGCGACATCGCTGTCCTCGCCATCAGAGAGGATGGGTATGGCTGCCGGGGTTAGGGGGGTCACAGGTTGCAGCCGCCGCGGCCGGGGCAGCAGGCGGTGGTGCACGAAAAGCGTTGGAACGCCGGTCCATGGTTGCTGCGAAGGCCAAACCGCCGAATGTTTGCAAGAGGACCTCCTGCGCCGCTGCTGTGAAATACCCGTTAGCAGCCGCGAGCGCCCGGCAGGCCCATCCAAAGTGCGCAGCTGTGCGCGGGGGGAGCCCTGCCGCGGCCTGGCGCAAGGCAGCGCTAGCGGCGTGGGCGCCTGTGGCTGGGTGTTGGGCAATGTTGGAATGGAGCTTTTCGAATGCGACGGGGGCTGCAGTTGCCAAGTGGTGGCAGCCCACCAGGGGCCGCGGGGGTCTGCGGTCCAGGCGTCAGCTGCTGGGCTGGCTAGATCGCTTGCAGCTCCGTGCAGCAAAGGTGCATATAACCAGCTATTCGGCTGCGACCGGATGGGGTGCGGCGGCCCCTGCTGGCGGCCGGTGGGTGCAAGGCTGCGCGGCTGACTGGGGCCGATGCAGGGGGCCCTTGGCGCTGCCAAGGTGCAGCTGCCGGGCGGTTCGCTTGGGAGGGACCGGGTGGCGGGGCGGATGCTGATGGTGCCAGCCGGGAAGCCGGATCTGCATGGGGACGGTGGCCCAGACAGTGCCGCGTCCGAGTCGGCGTAAGGATTCACGGCGAGATGCGAGCAAGCGTCGATAAGCACGGGCCCAACTGCGCCGGCCAAGGGGCCCGGCAGTAGGCGCACGTGGGTAAGAAGAACCGCGCCCGGAGGCGCACCAGGCAACGGAAGTGGTAAGCGTGGCCGCAGCCAGGCCAGAAAGCCGCTAGTCTGGGCGGAGGGTCGGAGGGAAGTATGGGTTCGAGGCATGTGCCGCAAATCGGCGCCGCGGGCCCCCGGGTTGCAGTGGTGTCGGCCATGCCGGCTCTACTATAATATATATATATTTATTTATTTATATATATATGTATACAGGTAACATCTCTTTAAATGATCTATGAATATACAGATCTTAAGATTATAACCATAAAAATATATCCTTTATCAAACCTTCGGGGATTTTATACAATTCTTCCTGTGTGTGTTTCAACCCGTTAGGGTTATTTTTGAAATCTTTCGGTAAGCGTTGCGCCTTTTCAACGTGCTTATTATCTGCAACTTTACCGCAGTCTTTCTTACATAAGGGTCTGGGTGTCCAACGCTTTATATTAATCCAGATCCTACGCGTTTCCTGTTCCTTCCAGCCAAGGGATGACACGCACAAATCTGAGGTGTATCTACGAGAGCACCAGACGCCGCGCCATGCAAGGCCCGATCTTGTTGAGGTAAAGCTCCAAGACCCGTGCTATGCAGAGCACCATGCAGAGCCCGACCATCGCGACATTGTTCACCATGCAAAACGCCAGACTGCTCCAACAAAGCGGCACCAGTCGGTTCCGTCAGGTTTGCAGACCAAACGGTGTTACCATCTTGCAAAGGCCATGATTTGGAAATTTCATACGTTTTTCCATCCGCTACCTTTTCCAAAACCGCTTTCAAAGACTGCACTTCTCTCTCTAACCAGTTTTGGCTTCACTTGGAGTCAAAACCTTTTCACTGGTTGGCACCCATCCCAAATCACCCATCTTGGTTTTGGGACCCTTTTCACGTGCCTCATAGTCATCCAAGTTCACCGGATTCGCAGCTTTCACATCCGCTTCCAGGTCAAGCGGCACAGGAAACGGCGGCACAGGTGGGGGACATGGAATCACTTTGCCATCATCGCATGGTGGTGGTCCATCAGGAATTCGAGTTCCGTTTGGAGTGAACTGCAAAGGATTCCCCCGACCCACATGCCCACCACCAACACAACCAGAAGGTTCTTCGGGAGTTCCAAAAACTTTTCTTGTAGGTCTTGGGGACCGACTCGACCAACGCTTCCCAGCACATGCCGATGACCCATGCCTATCAGCAGAGCCTCCATTCACCGTCGACCAAGGCGACAATGCCACCCCAGAGCCAGCTTTAGACTTTAGACTCCAACTTGGACTTCAGGTTCGCCATCTCTTCCATCAACTGAGAGTTCTGCTGCCGCAGGAAGTCAACAAGTTCAACTTCCAAACCACGTTGAAGGGCATCTACTTTTTCCCCTTCTACATTTTTCACATTTTTCACATGACCATGCATAGGGCCCATGGTTTGGCGGGTTTCCACAGTTTCACTAGGCATCACACCTTGCGACTGCATAGCCCCTTGTGGTCCTACATGTCCCATAGTTTGAGGCTGCCCATTTGGAGTTGCAAACCTCCCAACACTGCTTTCAGCCATTCCACCACGGCCCTTTCCAGAACTACCATCTGCCAACCCAGCATCTCGCACCGGCATCGCCTCATCACCAGGCGAAGGAAGTTCTTTCGGCCTCAGAGCTTCCAGCTGCAGTTCACGCTGCAACCGCTCAGAGTAGAAGGGCTGCAAAGGCTGCAGCATGCCAGGTCCCTTTAGAGGCACCGATTGGGATCGCTCCATGTCACAGCGCAGTGAGGTGCTTTGGGCTCATAACCCTTGAAAGCACCGCGCACCTTTTCTGAGCAAAAAATGCCTCCAGGCATAGCATGGGTCTTGGAGAAGTACCACATCAAGCTCGGGTTTCTGGCGCTTTGGATGGTGCTCGCACGGTGCTTGGTGGAGATCCTCTTCAAGGTCGGGCTTTGCATGGTGTGGCTTCGGGGGCTCTGCATAGCATGGATCTTGGCGCTGTACCTCAACAAGATCGGGCTGGGCATGGTGATGGAGCTCAACAAGCACGCGCGCTGCGTGGCATGGATCTTGGTGCACTTCCTCAACACGATCGGGCTCAGCACTACGGCGTGAGTTCTGGACTACATCAAGCGGATCTTGGCGGTGCACTTCCTGGTCGAGCGCAAGGGCATGGAGCTTTGCCTATGCCGTCTTCTTGGGAATCTTCTGGAGGTGGAGCTGGTGGAACCAAAGCTGAACTACCTGAACTTCCCAGTGGTGCTACGCCTTTGCAGTTTGGTGACTGGCTCTACTTGTGTGGCCCCATCATGCGGGACATCTCCAACGTTGCGGGAAGGTGGTGGGATCTCACGGTTCGTCAAGCTCAAACTTACTACCAAGAGTGGAAGGTGCTCTCTCCACTGCAGCGTGTGCAACTCCGACCTCGGCTACCTGATGAACCCTTTGAAGCATGCGTCGCCAGAACGGAGCAGCGTGGGGGTCACATGCTTCTCAAAGCGGTGAGCGCAGAGCAACAACAAGAGCTGGTGGTAGACCGAGATCCCAGCAGTACAGCGATTCTTTTTCGCTTGTACATCCGACATCAACCAGGTGGAGCAGGAGAAAAAGCGCTTCTTCTTGGACAACTCACTTCGCTCCAGAAGGCAACGACCATGCAAGAGTTGGCATCTTCTTTACGAACGTGGAGAGGACATTTTGCAAGAGCAAGAGAAGTCGATGCAAGCTTGCCTGATGGTGTTCTGCTGTTGAAAGCTTTGGAGATGGCGGTGGTGATGATCGCAAAAGAGGATGCTCAAGCGTCTTTTCGGCTGTCAACATGCCGACAACAACTGGCTTTGGATGAGAGAGCAGTCAATATGGAGCTTCAGTCAATGTCTGCTGGCCGAAGCTGAAACTCTGAGCCTTTTGAAATCATCATCAACTACCAGTACGAACGTGGGCACTCCGGTCAAGCTCAAGCAGATCGATGGGAATGGTGGTATTGAAACCCGGCCAAAACAAGCAACTTCTGGAGGTGGTGGAAAACCGGGCAAAGGGCAATCACCTTCAATGGCAGATCAGCCAAGAAATGTTCTTCCGCAGCGACACAGGCTGCAAAGCTGGCAAAAGTTGCAAATGGTCAACAACCGGTGTTGGCTCTGTGGCAGCAAAGAGCATAGAAAAAGCGACTGCAAGGTCAAGGGCAATGGCAAACCTTCTTCTGGTGACACTGGTTTCAAGGGAGGAAGAGGTGGACAAAATGCCAATGCCAAAGCGGCTGTCAAAAATGCTTTAGTTTCTGGCAACAGAGGGTCTGATGTTTCAAAGACAACGGCAACGGTGGAACAAACCTTTTCCAGTACAAACACAGATGGTCCTGTATTGGGTGCTGAGAGTGACCCCCAGGGTTCCTTATCTAGTTCAACAGTGGAGGTGGAATAGGGGGGAGCTCCAGCTACCAATGCAGGGACCACCGAATTGTTGGCAGAGGCCACTCAGTTGTTGAAGTCGCTGCGTATGCCCAATATGAAAGTTATGCAGCCCTCCAAGTTGGAACCAAATGCCCAGGTGCTGCTGGATTCTGGCGCAACTCATGGTCTTCGACCTGCAGCTTCTCAAGAAGAATGGAATGCCGCTGAAGCTAACCCAGGTGATGTTAGCCGATGGAGTCACTGAAAGCCTCCGTCTGAAATCTGGCACAAAGGTTTTGCTTTCGGATCCCCAACAAGACCCCAATCAAGCTTCATGGATTGTGCCAATGGGATGCCTCAACCACCTGCACCACAAGCTGGAATGGAAGGATGGAATGCGCACTCTTTAACCCAAGTATGACGAGAAGATCCAACTTTAACTCTGGTATGGCTGTCCCTACATGCAGAAGGAGTTGGGTGCTCGGCTCTTGGCACAAATGGAGCACTTCCAAATCCAATGTGAACTAGAAAAGCTGACCTTGAATGCGGTGTTGCAACAAGGCATAGCTGGCTTGGAGGACAAGATGACCATGGAGATGGCTTTGATGGTCAAGGTGGAGGAGATCTTCCCAACGATGCCTGATGACCTGGCGCTGAAGTTGGTTCCTGATCTCAATGTGCTGACGGATCCCTATGTTGGCATTCAGCTTCCATGGAATCGAAGAAAGCGAAAGCGTTTGATGACGGCTAAGAACGTGATCATCCATATGTTTAGCGGTCCTGACACTCAGTTCTGGGATCGACGTTTGGCGAATGAACACACTGAAGTTCTATGTGTGGACCTTGGGGCTACAGCTTCTGCAAACGTGCTGGATGATGTGACGTTTGCATACTTGCCCTTCCTCTGCGCAAGTGGCCGTGTACGTGCTGTGATTGGTGGTCCTCCTTGCAGGACAGTTTCTGCACTACGTTTTCAGCAAGATGGCGGACCTCCTGTGCTTCGAACTGAGGAGTTTCCATATGGCCTGCCTTCTCTGACTCCACAACAAGCTGAACTGGTCTTTAACGACTCTGTGCTGTGGTTCAGGTTCTTGCTGATGTACGTGATGTGCGAAGAAGTACGACATGGAGGTGATCCAACAACAGCGCTTGTGGCTGAACAACCTCAAGATCCCAAGCTCTACAGAACTGCGGAGGAGATCAAGGAAAAGGGCTTCATGTCAATGTGGCGAACTCAAGAGTGGTGTGACTTTGCCAAGCACTACCAGGCCAACCTCGTTCACTTCGACCAAGGACCAATGGGGCATGAATGTAGAAAGCCCACAACTTTGGCTGTGATTGCACTCTCTGAACTGCATCAACTACAAGATGTTCGTGGAAAAGGTGTCGGGCCTCCTGTTGAAGGACAACAACCTCCACGACCACGGAGTGAAATGGAAATGGGCGAGCGTATTGCTCAATCCAAACTCTGGGCATGCTGGGCACCTGGTCTGAAAGCTGCCATTGCTGAGGCTCTTCGCCGATGGATGTTTGCAAAAGCTCCTGCAAAGGATCCCATGGTTCTGCAACCAACTCCAACAATACGATCTGTGGGAGCAGTAGCGCTTCAGCAATGGAAACAGCACTATCTTCAAGACCACATGCCTGCTAGGCGAGACTGCAGTCACTGTCTTCGTGCCCAAGGAAGAAGTCGTCCTCACAAACGACTAGAGTCTAGAGAGCACCCTGAAGCGTTCACTTTGAGTTTGGATTTGTCCGGCAAGTTGGACAAGGGCAAGGATCAATCGCCTGGCACTTTCAGATATATCTTGGTTGGAGCGTATACCTACCCTGTCACAATAAGGGGCCAACCACTGATAGCACGACCTGGTGAAGATCAAGATGAACAAGATCACCCGCTGCCTGACCCTGGAGATCCTGAAATACCAGGGGATCAAGATCTACAACAAGATGATGCTGGGGTTCAACCGGAAGCTGAGGTCCAAGAAGATCTACTTCACGAAGAAGATCCTCCAGTTCCAGGTGGTGATGGTGAAGATGTACGACAAGCTGCTGGTATGTTTGAAACTTGGACGAAGTTGATCAATGAGTCCAAGAATGTTACGGTCAGGAACTTGACGTTTGCAGAACCGGTTGAAGATCGCCGGCGATTGCCCGCATCTATGCACGGCTGAGATCTTTGGGCTGCCCCGTCTACAGAGCCCATTCTGACAGGGCTCGGGAGTTCGTGTCAAAACAAACACGAAACTGGTTTCTTGACCGCGGCATTGTGCAAACTATGACATCTGGCAGTGCATACAAAGCAAATGGCCGAGCTGAGTCGGAGATCAATATGGTGAAAAAAGGGGTGCGGACCCTTATTTCCGCAGGAGCCTGTCCACTTGAGCGATGGCCGTTAGCCGTGAGGCAAGTCGGAGAGCGAAGACCTTCTTCGTTTTGGAGCTCGAGCTTATGCTCTCAAAAAATCATGGCAAGACCGTGTTTTTCAGTGGCGCAACTGCCGTGAGGAAGTCCTGGTTTGGGGCCCTGCAGCTGGAACTTCAATCACCACAACAACCTACTTTGTGAAGTCTGTGACAACTGACAGGTGTTTTTACACGGATGATGTGGTGATTCCAACTGAAGCTCTTCAAGATCAACCTGCAGGTGCTGATGATCCCGGGGGAGACCTTCCTTACTTGCCCGAGCGGGACGAGAATCTCGCACAGCCACTGATCCAGGATGGTGTTCCCAAAAGAAGATTGAGACAAAAAACAAAACCCCCCGCAAATTCCAAGATCAATGTTACACATTGAGTGGGAGAAAAGGATTGTCAAAAAATATCCTGAATCATTTGAGTTTCCAATCATTCCACGTGAGCCTGAAGATCAAGATCAGAATGCATCCCCTGTGCCATCGGAAGATTCCTGGACTCTGGAAACTGAGCAATCTCCACGCGAAGCTCCGCTACCAGATGATGTTGAAGATGGTGGTGAAGGGCTGGATCATGATGTGGGGGTTACAAAAGGTTTGAGTTTTCTGGAGGTGGGAGGATATGTTGGAGGAGGGGAGAAGGAGGGGGCGCCTAACAATCGGGATGGTGGCTCACGCCCGATGGCCTCATTTAGCACAAGAAGCCCTCACGTCATGACAAAGATCCAAGCCCTGGAGACGCTTCACTGCAACATGGCGGACTATGTCATTGAGGAGCTGGGGAGGGTTGATGGAACTTCACCTGAGCAAACTTGGAACTTCCCTGCAATCAACCAAGTTTTGCTGCGAAAAGTTGAAATCGAAGAGCAGCTGCGCCATCTTGATCAGCAAGTTCGAGATGAAGCGCAAAAGCAGCTGACAAATGAGTTCCTGGTGCCAAAAACCATCGGCAATAAAGAAGTCAGAGATCACCTTGAGGATTGGAAAGAATCCATTGTTGCCGAGTAATTATGAGCAACTTGTGGTATCCAAAGGGGCGGTGAAGCCAATGACCAAGTCTGATCTTCGAGCTCTGGCTCAAAAGGAAGGCAAAGACCTTGAAATTTTGCCTGCGAAAATGGTTCACACTCGAAAGGCCGGATCAGGGGCCTATCGTTCCAGAGCTGTGGTGTGTGGGAATTATCAATCCCCAAACGATGACAACACATATGCTGGTGGCGCTGATGGAACTCAAATCAGAACAACTTTGAGGATTGCAGCTCAAAGAAAATGGCGGTTGGCATCAACAGACATCCGCACTGCTTTCCTCAATGCACCTCGCCGAAATGACTCCAGGTTGGTGGCTATGGAGGTTCCCTATGTTTTCAGACTCTTGGGGTTGGCCGCGATTGTCCTTGCAATGTATGGCCTCCAAGCATCACCAAGAGACTGGTGTGTTCATCGTGATGAGGTGCTCCCAACTTTGAAATGGTGCCGTCACCGTGAAGGATGTCAAGTTGAAGGCTCTTTCAAGAAAACCAAGGACGACAACATGTGGCGTCTTGAAGAAAAAGAGCTGGATTCAGGACATGTATGCTGGGGCCTGGGCTGATGTCAGTCTACGTTGATGACATTCTTCACATTCTTCTTGCCGGCGAAGAAGAAGCAGTTCAGGGTGCCATGAGAGCTTTGTCAAGGCCCTGGGCTATGTCATCTGTGGAATTGGGCGGAAGTCAACAAACCGCTCAAGTACTGTGGTTTTGAAGTTTCTGAAGATCCTGATGGAAATGGTTTCCGAGTCAATCAGCATATGTATGAGCAGGAGATGCTGAAGCGTTGGAACATCACTGGATCGTTAAACCGTTAGAGTTCCCAAACTACAAGGTGGTTGAAGATGAAGAATGCGAAGAAGACATCAACCCGGAAACACTGAGAACAGCACAAGCTATGGCAGGTTCACTGCTCTGGTTGAGCACAAGAACCCGTCCTGACTTAGCCCACGGTGTGGCTACTATGAGCAGGTTGATGACAAGGGCACCGACCAGAGCTGTGGCCATAGGCAACACGATGATGAAATACATCAAGGGGAACCCCGGCATTGGCCTACACTATACTGCTACGGTGCCGGATGATTGGGGTGCCCATGGTCAGTTGAAGGTGAAAAGGAGCGATCTTCTTTTAGAAGTCTTCTGTGACATGGCTTATTCAGCGGGAACTGGGCACCGATCTGTCCAAGGAATTGTGGTTTGTTTGGGTGGCCAACCAATTTGTTGGCAGACCAGCATGCAGCCCTTTGTGACCCACTCCACGGCTGAAGCTGAGCTGGTTTCATATTGCGAAGGCTTGATAGCTGGGAAAGCTGCTGAAGCACTTGTCAAAGAGCTCACCGAAGTCCCGGTGGTCGAGAAGGTCATCTATGGTGACAATTTAGCTGCGACTGGGCTGGCAAACCAAACAACTGCAGCGTCCTGGCGAACACGTCATTTGAGGATCAGGTCCAGTTTGTTGAGAGAAGCCTGGGAAGAACCTGGTCCTGCTGGTTCTGGTCAATGGAAGTTGATCCATGTGCGTGGCCTGGATCTGGTCGCAGATGGCTTAACCAAGCCACTTTTGGGTGTTGCTTTCAAGCGTCTCTTGGAGAACCTTGGGATGACGCAACCGTTTTTGCAAGCCGAGGATCCTCATGTACGAGCAGCCCAAATGCGAGGAATCAGAACTTCAGAGCATGTTTACTCTGGGGGTGTGGCAGCTATGAGCCTACTTTTAGGCCAAACTCTTCTCACCGAAGCTGAAGCCTTGGAAATCAAAGGAGAACGTGATGAAGCGGATCCACTTTGGATTGCTGCGGTGATTTTGATGATCTTGTGGGTAATCTTCGCTGGCAAGCTGGCAGTTCAGGCTGGTCAATGTTGTGCGCGGCGATTGCATATATGGTGGTCAACATCGCCGAATCCAGCTGATGAGATACAAACTTCATCAACGAGCTCCACTACCATGGTTTATAATGATGATATTGATGATTCAAGCGCGACGCTTTTCATAGAATGGTTAGGGGGGGAGGAGTTGGCCGTAGGCAAGTGTTGAGAAAATGGCTTTGAGGTACGGTTGAGGTGTGGCTGAGGTACGGTTGAGTCAGTGATATACGTTTGAGTATCAGTTGAGTATGCGTTGAGTA